>Ga0123356_10002161_pt1 | contig 21220 bp, 18 predicted proteins | sample TergutEmb28metaG_2_FD_92546 | JGI IMG/M metagenome (GOLD analysis project Ga0123356, IMG submission 92546) | Embiratermes neotenicus P3 segment gut microbial communities from Petit-Saut dam, French Guiana - Emb289 P3 | ecosystem: Host-associated > Arthropoda: Insects > Digestive system > Gut ... | reverse complement strand
TTTTATATTATTTAGTTCTTTTAATAATCTGGTCAGCTTTCGCTCCCCATAAATATCAAGCCCATACATTGTCACATCCTGTGCAACAATTATAAGCTCACGGATGCCGTTGTTGACGAGTTTTTCTGCTTCATTAACAATATTCTCTATAGGACGGCTGCGAAACTTTCCTCTAATATCGGGAATACAGCAGTATGCACAGCGATTGTCACAGCCCTCAGCAATTTTAAGGTACGCCCAAATTGGAGATGTTGATATAATTCTTGGGGTTTCGCTGACAGGGGTGTTTATGTCTTCAAAAAGGAAGCAGGGGGACGGTTCTTCTGCTTCTTTTTTTTCAAGACATGGGGACACTCCCTCTAAAGACGAAATGTCCCCAAGTCTTGCAACAACCTCTACAACATCATCAAAACTGCCGGTGCCAATTACAGCATCGATCTCCGGCAGTTCTTCTAAAATACTATCCTTATATCTCTGAGGCAGGCATCCTGCAACAATTATTTTTCCGATTTTTCCCGCTTTTTTATCAGCAGCAAGTTCAAGTATTGTCTCAACAGCCTCAGCCTTGGCACTTTCAATAAAACCGCAGGTATTTATTAGGACAACGTCTGCACCATTTGTCTCGCCTGATATAGTGTAGCCTGCATTACTAAGTAAATACATCATTTGCTCGGTGTTTATACGGTTTTTTGAGCAACCGAGCGAAATGATTCCTACAAGACAGGGGGACGGTGCTTCTGTCTTATCGTCTATACTGTCAATCTCAGTCATCATCTTCTCCTGATAAGACAGATGCACCGTCCCCCTGTCTTGTTTCCAAGTACTTATTTACGGCAGCTCTGGCATCGTCAAAGCTGAAGCCACGTCTGACGAGTGCGTCGCTTGCACGGCGCAGGTCGCCTTTATCGTCGCTGCCTTTTAGTTTTTTCTTAAGAAATTCAAGAGCTGCATCTTTTGATTCTTCACCATCAAGCTCTGCAAGTTTCTCATCCCATAAATCCCTTGGAATTCCGCGTTTGTAAAGCTCATCACGGACCCGGGCTTCACCATATCCTTTAGAGGCGTAATGCCGGACAATCAGAGTGGCATAGTCAGAGTCATTTATATACCCAAGCTCAACAAGCCACTTAACAGCCTCTTCAGCATTCTCCTGACTGTCACCCTTAGATGTCAAACGTCTGACCATCTCCTGCTCAGAAAAATTCCTACTCCCAAGAATCTTCAAAGCCCGCTTTTTTGTATTTTCTAAATCAGCCATTTCTAAATACTGTCCCTCCATGGCTCTAATAAGGGGTCAAATCATTTATAGGTTATACTCGCTCAGGCGCTAACAACACTGTTGCCATAATAAGCTGGTCCTCTGCCTGCTACCGCACCAGTGTGAGCACTGGTTTGGTCTTGGTAAAATTACATGTACTTCAAATATTGTAATAAATACTCACTATTAGATGTATCTTGACTATATAATTCATTCTTTCTTTTACCGAATTGACAAAAGCCATTTGTTTTATAAAAGTTTTTTAGTTTAAGGTTATCTTCACATTCTAGGTATATAAGTTTCCCTCCAATAATATCTTGAACAAGGGTGAGCTTATCACATGCTATTTCTAACAGTTTATCTCCATTTATAAGTTTGTTTTTATAGTATTTATAGTTTTTTCCCAATTGACCAATAAGTAGTGCTGGAACTTCACAAACTTTTGATAAAGCATTATAATTACCAAATTTACATATCCGCTTAAATAAAGATTTACTTATTTTACTTTCGCTTACCATAATACTTTTATTTGCCAATGCAAAATAACCAGCAATCACCATCTTATTATTGTGCGGTGCCATAACCAAATGGGTTTGTGAAACATTTTGTTTTGCAAATGCAATTGCTTTATGTTTCAAAAACGACTCAACATCCTTGTTGATTTTACACGTAAAATCAGAGAGGGCTTGCTGTGCTTTGACCTCTCCAACTTCTTCAATCATAAATTTCAAGTTAATAAGCTTATACAAATTCATATATCGTCACTTGAATAACATACGAATTTCATCACGAGATGCATCCGAATACGGCTTATCAGAAACCGTTTTATTATCCTTTTTTTCTGCCGTTTCAATTGCTTTTATAAGTCTTTTTGCATCATTTTCATCTTCAATTCTCACTTCACTTAAAAAACTGCTTGTTGCCATATTCTCACCACCTTCTATTGAAATACAAGTTAATTATACAATATTTTCCACTTATTTACAATACATAGATATACTATATGAAGAAATACTTTACATCTCCCTGTCTTTAAAGCTACCCAATGGGTAGTGTGGGTGGGCATCGGGGCTGCACAGCAGGGGCGAGGAGTTAGCCATCGAAGTCTTCGGCGTCTATGTCTATTGCCCGGCCGGCGGCTTTTGCTGCTGCCATTTCCTGGGGGGTCATTAGTTTTTGGGAGTCGCGGCGGATTGTTGCTTCCAGTTCGTCGGAGATGTCGGGGTTTTCTTTCAGGTAGTCTTTTACGTTGTCTCTGCCTTGGAAGCGAAGGTCATTGTAGGTGTACCAGGCGCCGCTTTTTTCTATTATGTCAAGCTTTACGCCCAGATCTGTGAGTTCTCCGTATTTTGAGATGCCTTCGCCGAACATTATATCGAATTCACCTTCACGAAACGGAGGAGCGACCTTGTTTTTTACAACTTTTGCACGTGTGCGGTTGCCGACATGTTCTGCTCCTGCTTTTATATATTCCGAGCGTCTTACGTCTATGCGGACGCTTGAGAAGTATTTTAATGCTCTTCCTCCGGGGGTTGTCTCAGGATTGCCGTATGTGACGCCGATTTTTTCTCTGAGCTGATTTATGAAAATGACGACACAGTTTGTTTTGGATATAGAGCCTGCCAGCTTACGCAGTGCCTGTGACATCAATCTCGCAACTACGCCAACGCTTGCGTCTCCGATATCTCCTTCCACTTCACTGCGGGGAACCAGTGCTGCTACAGAGTCTACAACGACTACATCAACTGCGCCTGAGCGGACTAATACTTCGCAGATAGCAAGAGCGTCGTCACCCATGTCGGGTTGAGAAATGAGCAAGTTCTCAATGTCTACGCCAAGGGCTCTGGCATATGCGGGTTCAAGTGCATGCTCGGCATCTATAAACGCAGCTTCACCGCCTGCTTTTTGTGCCTCTGCTATTATGTGCAGTGCAAGTGTTGTTTTGCCTGAAGATTCCGGACCATAAATCTCAATTATTCTGCCTCTGGGTACGCCACCGATTCCCAAGGCTAAATCCAATGAGAGTGAACCGGTTGAAATTGCATCAACATTAACAGCCTGCCTGTCGCCCATTCTCATTATCGAACCCTTACCATGGTTCTTTTCAATTTGTGAAAGTGCAGTTTCAAGTGCTTTTTTCTTATCGCTTGCAGGAATAGCAGGGATATACTTCTTTTTCTCAGCCATAACTTTTTTCCTCCATTATTTAATCATTCCCGTAATAACTCTTTCAATTCCCAACGTATCTTTGTACGTTTTTATATCACTAAAGCCATTTTGCTTTAATATATATCTCACTGCCGCCGATTGATCTATTCCGCATTCAAATGCCATATGACCGCCTCTTTTCAGCAGGCTTTTCCAGTTGCCGGCTATTGCCCGGAAGTAATCAAGCCCGTCCTCACCGCCGTCAAGTGCCATTATCGGTTCAAAGTCCTTTACCGACCTGTCGAGAGTTTGAATATCTGCAGTCGGTATGTATGGTGGATTGCTTACAATTACGTCAAATTCACCGAGTATTGCCGGTGGTTTTATTAATATGTCGGCATCCATTGCTGTAATAAAACGGCTAAGGTTTGTTCTTATCATGTTTTGGCGGCAGACTCCCAGTGCTTCTTCAGAGGAATCAATCATCACTATTCTGCATCCGGGTACATTAGACGCTGCTGCCAGTCCTATACATCCGCTGCCGCAGCAGAGGTCCAGCATTCTTGTCTGCCATACTTTTCGTTTTAAGAGGTTTATTGTTTCCTGTGCCAATAACTCTGTATCAGTTCTGGGTATTAATACTTTATTATTTATTATTAGCGGGATGCTATAGAATTCCCATTCTCCGAGGACATATGCCAATGGTTCTCCGTTTAGTCTTCTTTCTACGCTTTTTTTTATTTTTTGTTTTATTTCCGGGTCTGTTGCGAAAATCTTGCTGATTGCAAGCATTTCTTCGCGTGTTCTGCCTGCACAGTAAGATACGATTAACTTCGCTTCGAACTCACTTGCTTCAATTCCTGCATTTTTTAGCTCTTTTCGAACTCTCAGGTAGATATCATTATACGTTTCCATGCTTAACTTATTTCCACCTTAGCTTTCCTTACTTTTTTCTCTTTTGCTTTTTGGTACTTTAGTTGTCTTTTTGTATTTTTATATCTTTTATTACCAGGTCGCTTCATTTTCATCTTCGGGGATTACAAGTTCGATTGCTCTTTTTGCCACTTCTATCATTTCGTCATCCGGTTCCCGGGTTGTAAATCTCTGAAGAGCCTTTCCGGGTGCCGATATTATTTTCGTAAGGATATTATCATATCTTCCCGCCAGTTTTATTATCTCATAACTGATGGCAACTACAACAGGCAAGAGGGCTATCCTGAGTGCAAATCTTATGAGTAAGTTATTCCACGATGTAAACGAAAATACCAGTATGCTGACCAGCATGACTATGAACAAAAAACTGGTGCCGCAGCGTGGATGTAAGGAGGACTGCTGGCGTATATTTTCAACTGTCAAAGGCAGGTTCTTTTCGTAGCAGTAAATTGCTTTATGCTCTGCTCCATGGTATGCCCACAAACGCTTTATTGTTTTAACTTTTGTTGTTGCCCACAGGTATGTCAGGAATATTGTTATCCGGAGCAGACCTTCAAATAAGTTCCTGATTATAATGCTTTCGGTAAACTGTGCTGCTATGCCTGCAAGAAACGTCGGCAGTAAAATGAACAGACCGATTGAAAATGCTATACCTATGATAACTGCGGTGGTAATGATTACCTTTTCTGCTTTTTCACTGCCTAATTTCTTCTCCAGCCAGATGTCAAATTTGGTGGGTTCCTCCTGCTCATCTTCGGGCATTTTATCTGCCGAATACATTATGGAACTCATACCTATTTTCATTGAGCTGATGAAGTTGACGACACCTCTTATAAATACAAATCCGAGTACAGGGTATTTGTCTTTTAATGGCTTTAGATCTTCGGTCTTTTCTTCAAGTCCTTCTTTTGTTCTTACCACTATAGAAAGTCTCTTCGGACCCCTCATCATTATGCCTTCTATGAGTGCTTGTCCGCCGATTGACGTTTTAAACTCCTTACTGTTTGCTTGCTCAGTCATTTTTATTCTCTCACTTTTTCTATGCTAATGTATACATTACCATGATGCCTTTTGATTCCTTACTCTGAAGAGGATTCAACAATCGGAAGGGTAATTGTGACCAAGAAACCGCCATTTTCCGCATTTGAAAGCTCTAAACTACCACCATGGTACTTAATTATCTCCTCGCAGACCGCAAGGCCGATGCCGCTTCCTCTTTCTTTTGAGTTGCTTCCCTTATAGAACTTCATTTTTAGGTTATCAAGCTCGTCTTCGGCAACACCGGGACCAAAGTCTCTGATTGTGATTAAAATATCGTCATCTGATTTTCCGATGTATATTTCGATCCGTTTGCCTTCACGGCCGTATTTTATTGCATTATCAAAAAGATTTAGGAAAACCTGTTTTAGTCTGTTGGAATCTCCCGAAATCAGCACCGCTTCATGAAGGTCGTTGCGATAATCAACTTCAAGCTCGTCTTGATGCAATAATTCTCTAAATGTAAATATTGCGTCCTCAAGTTCTACAGCTATGTCGATTTGGGAAATGCTTAAAGTAAAGCGTCCGCCTTCGAGCATTGTATATTCAAGCAGTTCTTCAACCATTTTTGTAAGCCTGCGTGCTTCTTTGAGCATTATTTCTATTCCGCGTTTGGATTCTTCACCGAGGTCTTCGCTGTAGGCAAGTGTTTCTCCCCAACCGGTTATGGCTGTCAGCGGGGTTCTCAGCTCGTGTGAAATGGATGAAATGAAGCCTGCCTGGATTTTTTCTGTTTGGGCGATTTTTAGCGACATTTCGTTAATAGACTCAACCATGTCGCCAATCTCATCCCTGTATTCGTTATTTATCTGAATTCCATAGCTGCCGTCGGCTATGCGCTTTGACATTTTGGTTATTTCACTGACGGGGGTTATTATATACCGGATAAATATCATGTTCAGTAAAAATACCATTGCCAAAACGATTAAACCAACACCGATAACGGCTAAAAGATTAAAAAATACCTGCCTGTCGACAAGCCTTAGGCTTGTTACAAAGCGCATAACTCCGATTACTTCGCCGTCGGCATATATCATAGGCGCAGAAGCCGCCATTATTCGCTCGCCTGTCGGGGAACGTCTGCCGACCCATGTTGATATTCTGCTTGTTTCGATTGCTTCCGTTATATCTGGCGACCCCGGTGATGTGCCTGAAGCCATTGCGGAAGTGGATATCATGATGCTTCCGTCTCTGTTGATAAACTGCATTTCAATCCGGTCGGCTTCTCTGAAGGTCTCTGCGTATCGAAATGCGTTGTCATAATAGTCATCATAAGATCTGCTGACGTAATTGGCAAAAAAGTCTGTTGCTGTTCTGGCTTTTGCTTCAAGCCCTGTACGAATGGTTGCAAAATAGTAGCTGTAAATAATAACAGCAAACATTGCAACGACAACTACGACAACCATTAGTGCGATCAGCACCGTTCCTCTTATCCATCGTCTGCGTATTCCCCGTGTAAAGTTAGCATAAAAATTGGCAATTCTTTTAAAAACAGAGTGCATCCTAAACTAAATCCCCGTAAACTTACAGACCCAATCTGTAGCCGTAGCCCCATTCATTAATAATGTACTTATGGGTTGTCGGGTCGTCTTCTATTTTTGTTCTCAGTCTTTTGATATGAACGTCTACTTTCTTTTCATCGCCGTAGTCGTCACATCCCCAGACTTTTTTAATGATGTATTCGCGGGAAAGGGCTTTGCCCGGGTTTTCCATAAACATTTCCATAAGCAAACATTCCTTGGGGGTGAGCCTTATGCGGATGCCGTTTTTTTCGAGCACTCTTGTTATTGTATTAAGCTTAAACGGACCGTGGAGCAGCTCGCCCGAATCCGCTTCGGTCTGGTCGGCTGCTCCGATACGTTTAAAGAGATTATCTATAATTGTTGTCAGTACCGAAGGTGAAAACGGCTTGGTCACATACTGATCGGCACCGGCAGAACGGCCCGAAAGCTCGTCAAGCTCTGTTGCTCTTGCCGTCAGCATTACAATACCGATATTTTGATCGACCGTGCGAATCTTACGGCAGACCTCAAACCCGTCTGTATCGGGAAGCATTATATCAAGTATTGCGACCTTGATATCGGGGTGAAGCCGGAGCTGTTCAAATGCTTCTGCGCCGGTTCCCGCTTCAACCACCTCATATCCCGCGCGGTTGAGGTTAATAACAACAAAACTTCGGATACTGATTTCGTCTTCTAGTACTAGAATTTTTTTCACTTTAGAATCAACCCTTTCGATCACATATTAGGCTGTGCTGCCAACTAACCAATCAGAAAATATTAATCTGAAATTTTCTCTTATTATTGTTTCGTCAAATGTTATCCCAAAACTGTTCGGAGGTGCCAGTATTTCAAATGCATATACGGAGTTTCCTTCTGTCATAAGATAAACCCTGTCGCCGATTGTTGCTCTCCCTGCTGCATTTTCTCCCGATAATTTGAATATTTTCAAGAAATCTTTGTGTTGCTCATCGGCATCGGTAACATAGGAGAATATTATCGTTCTCTCTCCGGCGACGGAATCATCTCTGCGGACGGAGACCTTTTCGCGCCAATCAAAGGGCAAAATCAGGAACCATTCATCAAAATTATTGTGATATGTTGTCAGCTTTAGCACTCTTCTGCCTGTCGGGCCGAATGCATACCAGTCTATTGCGAAGTATTCTGTTTCGGACTGTGCTACCAGAAGGCGTGAAGCCGGTACTTTTACGATTCCGTCTTTATTTATGTCGGAACTTGCCATTCTGTATCTGACTGTTGTCTCGCTTATGCCGCTTTCTGCGAACAGTGAAATATTTGTGTAATTATCGTCATATATTGCAAAAATATCAGTTACCAGACTGCCGTTGTCGAAGGTTCCTTCACTATCGACAAAAATTGCAAGGGTGTTATCATCATTTAGTTTGCCGGTTTGAATGCGGGAGATTGTTTCTATATTACTTGAAAGCCTTGCCTCCCCTTTAACAACCTCACCATCTTGCATCAGCGAGTATATTTCGGATATACCACCAACATCCTGAGACGGCATTCTGAATATTATAACATCATCTGTACCATTATTTGTCAGGTCGAAAATCGATATTTCGGTATACTCAACGCTGCTGACAATCATTTGGCTGTGCAGGTCGCTGCTGATGGAGTAAATATCCATGTATCTGAGTGCCGAACCCATCTGCCTGCCTATAATAAGCTCCATAACCCCGTCGCCGTCCATGTCCGCATACCGGACACTTTCAAACTGCGTTCCTATTCCGGGAATTATCTCTGATATTGTATAATCTCCGTCTATAAACTCAAAAATGTAAATAAGCAGTTCACTCTCTTCGGGAATCGAAAAAAAAGCAATTACCTCGCTCGGACCGGTTCCGGTCAGATTCACAAGCTGGACTGACTGTCTGTTGGGTCCTCTTGTCGGTGGTGAATACTCGGCACCCTGGCTTAAAATATCATTGATTTGAGCTTGCAGCCTGAGATATTCTTCGGAAACCTCCGGCAGGCTGTAAAGCTCATCAGCAGTAATGCGCAGACACCCGGTTAGTAACACTGATAATATTAAAATTGAGAAAGAAATAAGTATTCTTTTCCTAAAATTCATAGATGAAAACCTCGGACGTACATACTACCATAAAAAACAACGCTATGCCACCAAAAAAGCACATATTTTGCATAACGATAAACAGATGTAGAAATCAGTCACTTAAATGTAGAGTTTTCACAATTGCTTCTCCTATATTTTTCACATGTAAAAGCTCAAGTCCGTGCGGTATCTGAATTTTGCTTTTTGACTTATATGGCATTATACAGGTTTTAAAGCCCATTCTTGATATTTCCGCGAGACGTTGATTTATCTGAGAAACCTGCCGCAGTTCTCCTGTCAGGCCTACTTCTCCGAATACTGCCGCATCTTCTCTGAGCGGTTTGTCCTTATACGCCGAAGCCAGTGCAAGAATTGTTGCTAAGTCTGCTCCCGGATCATCTATACTCAGACCGCCTATTACGTTTATATATGCGTCGCATCCACTGACACGCATACCGCCTCTCTGCTGCAGGACAGCAAGCAGCATCATCGCCCGGTTGTATTCTATTCCGTTTGAGTTTCTGCGCGGATTGTTAGCACTGCTTGGTGTTACAAGAGCTTGGATCTCTGCCAATAGAGGCCGTGTTCCCTCTATTATGCATGTTACGCATGTGCCGGGAGTTTTTGAGGGTCTGCCCGAGAGAAGCATTTCGGAAGGATTCATTACCTCTGAAAGCCCGCTGTCAAGCATTTCGAAGACTCCGATCTCGTTTGTTGAACCATAACGGTTTTTCGCCGCACGCAAAATGCGATAATTTTGTACCTGTTCACCTTCAAAGTACAATACACAATCAACCATGTGTTCAAGAACCTTGGGTCCTGCGATCATTCCTTCCTTGTTTACATGCCCGACGAGAAACACTGTTACGCCGGCATCTTTTGAAAGCCTTAAAAGAGACATTGTGCAGTCCTTTACCTGACCTAAGCTGCCCGGGGAGGAAGGTACCTCGGGATTATACAGTGTTTGTATTGAGTCTATGATCAATACATCGGGTGTCAGCTCTGCTGCGTTTGAGAGGATCTCGGAAATTTCGGTTTCGGCAAGAACAAACACGCCTTCGCCTTTTACACCAAGGCGCTGGGCGCGCATTTTTATCTGCCGCTCGGATTCTTCACCCGATACATACAGAACCTTGGACTGTTTTTTTAACAATCCGCATATTTGCAATAAAAGTGTCGATTTGCCGATTCCGGGCGCTCCGCCTACCAAAACCAGCGAGCCGGTAACAGCTCCGCCGCCCAAAACCCTGTCAAGCTCTCCAAACCCCGTGGAAAAACGAAGCTCATCGGATGTGTCCAGATTTAAAAGCTCACGGGGAACACTCCTCGATAGTCTTGCGCCTTCGAATCCGCTACCGCGAACCTTGCCTGAGGTAGAGCCGCCTTTCGGCTTTGAATAAGACGGCTGTTCAACTACTGTATTCCATGCACCGCATGCCGCACACTGACCCGTCCACTTTGGAGATTCATTACCGCAATCGGTACAGAAAAAGACTGTTTTCTGTTTCACCGCAGTACTAATCCTCCTCAAGCTTCAGCTCGTACATAAAGTCCTCGGCAAGCTTTGCATATGTTTTATCGCCTGCCATCAGTGTTTTTGCGGTAAATATGAATTTTTTCAGGTTTTTGTCAATTCCCGCTCTATGCTGCATGCCCGCAATTGAAAGGCATGTGATCTGCTCCTGGATTGGAGTTAATCTGCTTTCAGTATAAACCTGTTCATATGCTTCAGCCGCTTTTTCAGCCGCCATTTTTGCCATGTCTTCATCTTCAACATCTTCATACAACCAGCTTAAGTTGCCCCATAGTTTTGCACGTATTTGTTTACCTATTGAGGGATATGCTTCCGCACAAAGAATAGCGAGATAATGCACGGAAAAAACAAAGTCGATATTCCGCTCGGCATCAAAATCTAGCAGTATCTCGGAGCGTGCCATTGCAAGTGAAGTTTCAATTTTTGCTTTTTGCATCGGCTTGGGTTCGGAAAAATATGTATGGAATGTACTGAAGAAGCAATATCGGCATGTCAGAATATCATACCATTCTGTTTGGAAGTCGGTAAAATATTTTCTTAAATCAAAACGCATCGGTTGACTTTCATATAGTTTTGAGCGAAATACCCTGAAATCTTTAAAAGCTTTTTTACAGTATGGGCAATTATATTCCTTCGGGAAAATCAGTTTCGCATACTCAGGTCTTGTTATATTCGGATAGTGCTTATGTCCCTCGGGATAGAGACTTCCTACAGCGGCAGCCCCTGCATTTGCACGCACTGCAGCCTGTGCTTTTTTCCTTATATCAACCTTCGGTTCAGGTGCCGGTTCTTCTGCTTTTGCAGGCGCTGCCGGTGCCGCTTTTGCCGGTGCTGCTTTTGCGGGTGCTTCTTTTTCCTGTTGTGCGCCGCGGTCTGCCGCCGTCATTCTTCGCATCGGCATATATGCGGCTTTTAAAATGTCAAAAAGAATCTCCGGACGTGACCATGACAAATCATTAAATGATTCCTCCGTTACAACATACACTGCAGAATCTATTCCGGCAACATATGTACAATCATCGGCACCGGTAAAATACTCACGTCCTCCGAAAACATCACCCTTAAGCAGCGACGCAAACACCTGAGTCCCGCCCGCCGCACTCTTTTTGAGCACATCAACCCTTCCGGCAAGCAGGATGTACATTGCTTTTTGTTTCGGGTCGGGTCCGCCGGGGCATGGGATATTCATTCCTGCAGTGAATTTCTTGCAGGGACCGTTTTCAACCAACCATCCAATGTCTATCATAATATTCCCCCATCTAAACTATCGTCTGACAATGATAACTTGTACCGCTCTGGCATATGGCCTTGATTTGCTGATTATACCCTCACCTTCGGCGGGAGTCCATCCGAGTGCAAGGTCTGCTCTGCCATGATGCACAGCTGTAGCAAGTTCCCATGCATCTGTTTCAATCGGTATCATCTGTACTCCAAGCAAATCACTTACAGCAATGGCTATTTCGACATCCATTCCGACAAATCTGCCTTCACTGTTTTTAAACGAAAAAGGCGGTGAGTCAGGTGGCAAAGCGATTGTCAAAACCCCTGTCCGCTCAACCGTTTCATCAGGTTCGACATAAGAGAAATCGCCCCGTGAAAAATACTTGTTGGTAAGGCCTCTGAGAGTCCCGTTTCTTTCAAGTTCTTCAAGCGTTTCGTCAATCACCCTCAGTAATGCGGCATTTTCCATCGGTACGGCAAAGCTTAATTCATACTCAACCAAAGGATCGGGTAAAATTCTGACACCTGATGTGCTTGAAACGAGGTCCTGCGCGGTTGTGCGCTCCATAATAGCGCAATCAATATAACCCCCGCGAAGCTCGGTCATCATATCCTCTCCGGAAATAAAAGCTCTTGCTGTTCCAAGCTCATCTGCCAAACGAAGAGACGGAGTGCCCTCAAGACCCCCGATAAGTTTTCCTTCAACATCCTCGGGTGTATTGACAAGATTCGGATATCTGCTGCAACCGGCAAGCAGGGATAGTATGAGTAAAAATAATAAAGGGTAATAAAGCTTTCTCATTTTTCTGTGTTTTGGTTTTGTTCATTATTCCGGTCATTATTCGGGTCTTCAAAAAAACTGCTCAAATCGGGAATATCCGGAAAATCGGCGTTTCTTGATTGCTGCGGATTATATTCAGGTTCTTTCTTTTCAGGCATTACTCCGCCATTTTCGACAAATGCTTTAAAATCATCACCGTCCATCGACTCGTGGATGAGAAGGTATTCTGCTGTTGCAACAACAAGCTCGCGGTTTTCGGTAATTATTTCCTCACATATTTCACTTGCCGAGTCGAAAATTGCTTTGACCTCATCGTCAATGGCTGCAGCTGTTTTTTCCGAGTAACTTTTTGTTTGTGAAAAATCGCGTCCGATAAATACCGAATGGCTGCTGTCATCAAATGATATCGGACCTATATTGTCACTCATTCCGTATTTCATTACCATGGAGCGTGCAAGAGCACTTGATATTTTTATATCGGATGATGCGCCCGTTGAAATATCATCAAGGAATATTTTCTCTGCAATGCGGCCTCCGAGAGCAGAAACAATACGCTCAAACATCTCGCTTCTTGATGTGTAGTCCTTATCTTCCTGCGGACGGTAAACAGTCATGCCGCCTGATTGACCGCGCGGGATAATAGTCACAAGATGCACCGGGTCGACATGTTCGAGGTTGTGTGAGACGATTGCGTGCCCTGCTTCGTGATAGGCTGTGATCTTGCGGCTTTTCTCTGTTGTGACACGGCTTTTCTTCTCCGGACCGGCCATTACCTTAAGCGTTGCTTCTTCAATGTCTTCCATTGTTATTACACGTTTGTTCGAGCGGGCGGCAAGTAAAGCGGCTTCATTAAGCAGATTTTCGAGGTCGGCTCCTGTGAAACCGATTGTGCCTTTTGCAATCTCGGCAAGGTTAATGTCTTCGCCGAGTATTTTTCCGCGGGCGTGTACTTTGAGTATCTCCTCGCGGCCTTTTATATCGGGCAGTCCGATATATACCTGCCGGTCAAATCTGCCGGGACGGAGCAGTGCGTTATCGAGTATATCCGAACGGTTGGTTGCTGCTATTATTATAACGCCTTCGTTTGTTGTAAAACCGTCCATTTCAACAAGCAGCTGGTTTAGGGTCTGCTCACGCTCGTCATGACCGCCGCCGAGACCTGCTCCGCGCTGACGGCCGACTGCATCGATTTCGTCTATGAATATTATTGATGGAGCGGCTTTTTTCGCCTGTTCAAACAAGTCGCGCACACGCGATGCACCGACACCGACATACAGCTCAACAAAATCAGAGCCGGATATCGACAGAAACTGCACTCCCGCTTCTCCTGCAACAGCTTTTGCGATAAGGGTTTTACCTGTTCCGGGAGGTCCGACAAGCAGGACACCCTTGGGAATGCGCGCGCCTATCGTGATATATTTTTGCGGTCCCTTTAGGAAATCGACTATTTCGCTGAGTTCTTCTTTTTCTTCTTCTGCACCCGCCACATCGGCAAAAGTGACTTTTTTCTTATCATCACTTGCCACACGTGTTCTTGCTTTGCCGAAACGCATTGCACCTTTGTCTCCGCCGATTCCCGAACGGTTCATCATTGAGTTCCAAATGAAGAAAAATACGGCAATAAGAATAATATACGGCAATAATGATACCCACCACGGTATTCTCATTCCCGGTTCGTAGTTATAGTTAAACTCTTCATTAGAGACCATCAATCTGTTTATATATGTGCTGAAATCGGCATGAAACAGACCGACATCCAGTAAATCATGTGTGACTATGTTACTGTTGCTGTTTTGATACGGTCTGTTGAGCGTTGCGGTTATTCTGTTGCTGTTGCTGATTTTAAATGATGTGACGTCCTCGCTCATAAATAAGCGCCGCATCTCCGAATAATCTATTGATGTTGAGCCCTGGTCGCCCGGTGAGTACATTAAATAAAAAGCTGCCAGAATAATTATCAATATAAATATGTATAAACCTATCTCGCGCGGGCTTCTGTTTCTTGTCTTCAACTATTTTCTCCTACTAAATATTAAAAAATAACAAACCTATGAATAAACTTCAGGTTTTAATGCAGCTACAAACGGTAAGTTGCGGTATTTCTCGGCAAAATCCAGTCCGTAGCCGACTACAAATTCATTCGGGCATATAAATCCTGTATAGTCGGCGGTTATCGGGAGTTGGCGGCGTTCGGGTTTGTCGAGCATTGTGCATACTTTTAATGATGCGGGTTTATGTTTTGCGACAAATGCATGGAGTGCTGTTAATGTTATTCCGCTGTCGAGGATATCTTCTATTATAATGACATCTTTTCCCGAAACGTCAAAATCTATATCACCGTCGATGTTTACTCTGCCTGATGATACGGATGAAAACCCATAAGATGATGCGGTCAGAAACCTGATTTCACATTCCAAATCAATATGTCTTGCCAAGTCGGCAAGGAAAATAAAGCAGCCTTTAAGAACTCCCAGTAAGAGCAGTGATTTTCCTGCGTATTCACGGTTTATTTCGTCGCCCATTTCTTGGATCCGCTTTTGGATCATTTCTTCCGAAAATAGAATTTCTTTGATATCGTCCTTCATTGTCCAAACTCCTCAAAAATTATCATTGTTACGGGGTCGCCCGGTTTTGGTACCGCTCTGGTGCTCACTCCGATTTTGTATATTCCGAGCACACCTTCATCGTCACTAATCACCGGAATCAAGCTTCTTTTCCGGGCGGGTATTCGTTTTTCAATAAATAATTTCTTAAGTGTTTTTGTGCCGCTGTGCTCTGTTAGCTTGACAGAATCCCCCTCACGACGTGACCTGACGGTTATTTTACCACAAATGCTTTCAGATTTGAATACAAAAGAAGTAAACGTTGTGTTAATTTCCGGTCTGTTCATATTATCACTATATACGACTGATTTGCAAGTTATTCTGAGTCCGAGCCCAAGTATGATAAAACTGTTTCCCGATGTCGGATAAACCGGTGCGAATTCATTATCGCTTTCTTTGGGATTTTCGTCAAAAATAACACGGGAATATTCTCTGTAAACAACCATACCGGGCAATGATAAACTCGCCGATGGATTTTCGCTCGAACATAATTCAAGAACATCCTTTACGTGGTTAAATGACAGGTTTCCGCCGTAAAGTTTTCTGATAACTCTCGAAGATACGGAAAACGGCAATACTGCTAAACCCGCAGCCTCGGTTGTAAGCCCGACACAACAGTCATGGATATAAATATTTGCTATCTCGGAGATAAAGTCCTCATCCGCTCTGAATATCTCGGCAGCTGCGCTTGCGGCTTCATTAAACCGGGGATTTAAGTCTCTGAACAAAGGAATAATGGAACGCCGCACTTTATTTCTTATATGAACATCCAGTCTGTTTGACGAATCTATAACATACGGTATCTCCCGCTCATCGATAAATTTCATAACTTCATTTCTGGAAATAAACAATAAAGGGCGGATAACCGTATCCCTGACAGGCGGAATTCCCGACATTCCGTTTGCCCCCGCACCTCTAGCGAGATTTAAGATCATCGTCTCCGCATTGTCATCCATTGTATGAGCAGTTGCAATCCGCTGCGCACCAATAAGCTCAGCCGTGTCGAAAAAGAATTCATATCTCATGTTGCGGGCGGCTTCTTCAATGCTTTGTCCCCGCTTTTTTGCAAAATTTTCAACATCACCTCTGCCTGAGTAAAAAGGAACTCCGTGATACTCACAAATATCCATCACAAAAGTTTCATCCCGGTCAGACTCATCTCCGCGCAGCATATGATTATAATGAGCAACCGCAATAGATAACCCGGTTTCATACGAAATATGCCTCATCACCTCAAAAAGACACATAGAGTCGGCACCGCCCGAAACACAAAGCAATACAAGCCCCGATTCAGGCAGCATCTCATACTCATCGGAACAGTCCAATATCTTGCTGATCAACTTCGACATTTTATTCTTCGTATTCTTTCTTTAATGATGTAAAGCTTGTGAATTCCGGGTCCCATCGCAGTTCGACCTTGCCTGTTTCACCTCTGCGGTTTTTTAGAATGAGGCACTCTGCAATGCCTTTTATTACCGATTCTTCATTGTAATAATCGTCTCTGTATAAACCCATGACAATGTCGGCATCCTGCTCTATTGAACCGGACTCGCGAAGGTCGCTGAGCTGCGGACGCCTGTCGTCTTTTGAGCGTTTTTCATTGTCACGGTTCAATTGCGAAAGACAAATTATCGGAACGTTTAATTCCTTTGCCATAACCTTCATCATGCGGCTTATTTCCGTGACTATCTGAACCCTGTTTTCGCCTCTGTACCCTCTCTCATTTGTTGCCGACGACATCAGCTGCATATAGTCGATTACAACAAGTCCAAGATCGGTCAGACGTCGGCACTGCGCGTTCATTTCCGTAACTGTCAGTGTCGCATCATCATTAATAAGCAGTTTTGATTCGCTTATTTGCGTTGCCGATTCAACTATCGAACGCCACTCAACCTCATCAAGTCTGCCGGTTTGAAGTCTTTTTCCGTCAACATGTGCCGCACTTGACAAAAGACGCATTGCAAGCTGTTCACGTGACATTTCCAGCGAGAATACCGCAACCGATTTATTTGATTTTGTAGCTACATGAAGAGCGATATTAAGTGCAATACTTGTCTTTCCCATACCGGGTCTTGAAGCTATAAGAATCAGATCCGAATCATTGAGACCCATAAGGATTTTATCAAGGTCGGGAAATCCGGTAGTCAGGCCGGGAATATTGCTGTCTGATTTTGCGGCATCGCTTATTTGCTTGTATACGTCCTGCATTATTACGGAAATTTTTTCAAGTGCTGTTCTGTCTCTGTCCTGGCGGAGCGAATACATCTTTTTCTCTGCTGCTTCAAGAATATTTTCAGCGCCTGTTTCCCCGGAAATTGCCATTTCGTTGATTTCGCTGCCGGCATCGGCAACGCTTCTGAGTAATGACTTATCCTTGACAATTCTTGCCCACTCCAAAACAGGACCCGTAGAGGATGTCATAAGTGTAATGTCACGAAGATAAGCAGGGATCTCATCTGCCCAAACCCCGTCCTCGATCATTCGTTCATTGACCGTAACCGCATCGATGTGTTTGCCGAAACTGAACATGGAAAATATCGTTTCAAATATATTCCTGTTAGTTGCGGAATAAAAATCCCTGCTCCTCAAAATACCTATAACATCACTGACACACCGGTGATCGACAAGCATAGCTCCGATTACCCACTGCTCCGCTTCAATATTATTCGGCACCTGCCTGTGTAATAAATCATCCATGTTCTATTTTCCCTCTATTACCATCACATGTATAACACCGGTTATCTCAAATCCCAGTTTGCATTTTATCTCGTAACTTCCGAATGCTTTAATCGGTTCATCCTGAATGATTTTGTTTTTCTCAACTTCTATTCCATGCTGTTTATGCAGTTCTTCGGAAATTTCTTTTGACGTAATTGTTCCGAATATTTTGCTGCCGCCGTCACTGCCTTTGGCTTTGATATTGACTAATACATCGCCTAGTTTTTCGGAAATCTCAGTTGCCTTGGCTTTGTCTGCTTCCAGCTTCAGTTGCTTTGCTTTGTCGTCTCTTTTCATTGCATTTAAGTTCTCGGGGGTGGCAATAACAGCAAGCTTCTTGGGAAGAAGGAAGTTTCTTGCATACCCGTCGGAAACATTAACCAGTTCCCCTTTTTTACCTTTTCCTTTTACATCCTGTTGCAGTATTACTTTCATATAACCCTCCATAACCCCTTTGTAATCAGACACTGCTCTGTCTTACGGTTTATTTTTTTTCAAATAAGCATCTATTGCCTGTTTTAGTTCTATTGTTACTTCATCTGCGTTTTTCCCCGTTACCTGTAAGCCTGCAGTTGATTGGCTGCCGCCGCCGCCGAGGGGTTCCAGGATCATCTGGACATTTATGCTGCCTATGCTTCTTGCCGAGACAAAGACCGTTTCGCCGTCTTTTGCGACTACAAATGAGGTGTGAACGCCTTTTATGCTCAGAAGCTCGTCTGCGGCTTGTGCAATGCTGATTCTGCACTGTTCTGCCGTACCTGATGAAATTGCTATACCGTCTTTGTAGATTTCCGCCAAACGAAGCAGGTCATATTTTGCTGTTGTTATCTTAATGTCCGATTGCAAAATCTGTTTGACTCTTGCGGCATCGGCACCCGCTCTTTTTAAGTAAGCTGCAGCATCAAATGTCCCGCTCCCCGTGTTTACCGAAAAACCTTTTGTATCAAGTACTATGCCCGCAAGCAGCGCTTCTGCTTCCTCGCGCATTATCTGATCCTTGTCAACAAGGTACTGCATCATTTCCGTAATTAATTCCGATGTTGAGGATGCGTATGGTTCATGGAAGTTCAACATTGCATTTTCGATAAAGTCCGATGCTCTGCGGTGATGGTCAATTACTGCAACACGGGTGCAGGATAATAAAAGTGATTCCGACTCTACTTTTTCCGGTCTGGTTGTGTCCGTTACTACCAGTAATGTCTTATTATCAGCTTCCAGAATAGCTTGCTGTGCACTTATAAATACATCTTTGTACTCGGGTAATTGCTTGACTGTGTCAATAATGTTTCCCGCTATACAGGTCTCCATATCAACTACGATACGAGCTTGTTTGTTTTTTGCTCTGACTATGCAACACACACCTATTGCAGAGCCTACCGAGTCGAAATCCGCGGTTTTATGGCCCATTATATATACCTTTGACGAGTCGTTTATAAGCTCGCCAAATGAGTTTGCCATAACTCTTGCTTTAACTTTTGTGCGTCTTTCATGGCGTTGCGGACGGCCGCCGAAGAACTCAAACCCGTAATTATTTCTTACAACCGCCTGGTTACCGCCGCGGCTGAGAGCCATCTCAATACCGAGGTTTGCAAAGCGATAATTTTCCTGAGGCGAAACACCGTCTTTTCCTATGCCGATACTGAATGTCGCCTGAACGCCGCCTGCACCGATACAAGTGCTCACCTGCTCAAGTATTGAGAAATTATCCTTAACTATCGCCGCCAGGAACCGCTCTTCAAACAGGAAAAAATATCTGTCTCTGTCAAATTTGCAAAGATATCCATCCTTATCACTTACCCAGGTGCCGATTTTTTCATCGATTTCCGAAAGAAGCAATGATTTTTCCTGTGCACTCATTCCTTTTAAAAGCTCATCATAATTATCAAGCGTAAAGAGTGCAAAAACCAAACGTGAATTGATGTATGCATTACACATTTCAATATACTCGGTCACGTCGATCCAATATGTCATTGCCACATATTCACTCTCGGAGAGTACCAGACTGCCGTATACCCAATAGAGTTTATCATTGATTTGCACAGGTTCCTTGCATTCACTTTTTCCGTCGAGCAGCCAGTCCCATGTATAATCGGGTATAATGTCATTTATATTGCGTCCGAAGTAATGGTCGTCGGCACCGGTCTGAGATGCAAACATTTCATTTGTCCATATGATTTCACCTGTTTGAGTATTGTAAATAACAACGGGAAGCGGAGTGTCACGGACGGTTAGATCCATACTGTCGGACATCGATTCAAGATAACTCAAGAGTTTTACGGTGCGCTGCCGTGTTGCAATATGCAGATAAATAGCGGCTAAAACGATAATTGCTATCTGGACCCCGGCCAGGATCCTGCCGTATCCACCAAAGAAAAATGTAGCAACCGCAAATACAATAAGCAGCAAAAAGTAAAGCCGGACATTGGGTTGAAGAAATCTCGGCAGCTTTTTACTCATATTTTCAGCTCTCACTTTCCGGTATTTTTATTATATGCGACAAATGATGATAAGGCGAATGATAATTATAGCAAGAATTACTCAAAAATGGAATCATAAAAAGAACAAAAATAGCAAAAACGGTAAAACAAAAACGGTAATATTGAAAAAACACTTGCAAATACTAAAAAAACATGATACTATACCTCGTGTGTTGCTCATTTGTGACACAGATTTGGTCCGACGAGTGGGAATCCCCACTCTTTTTTCTGCAAATATGTGCCCGGCATAATTATTGTATTTGCAATGACTACAACGATTACAACGAAGGAGTAATTCATCATGAATGTCGAATTTTTCTCTGCAATTGCCGATATCGAAAAAGAAAAAGGAATACCGCAGTCCTACATGCTTGAAAAGATAGAGCAGGCTCTTTTAGCTGCACTAAAAAAGGATTATCCCACTTTGGCGGAATGCGCACGCGTGACTTTAGACCCGGTTGAAAAAAACGTTGAGATGTTTTTTCAAAAAGAGGTTGTTAAAGAAGTTGAAAACCCAAACACTCAATACTCGGTCGAGCAGGCACGCAAGATAAAAAAAGGCATAAAAGCCGGAGAATTCATCAACGAATCCGTAGATACAAGCAAATTCGGACGCATAGCGGCACAAGCGGCAAAACAGGTAATTATTCAAGGTATCCGTGAAGCGGAAAGAAACATCGTCTATGATGAGTTCACATCAAAAGAGCATGAAATATTAACAGGCGTCGTCACAAGAGTAGACCCCCGCACAGGCGGTGTATCCATTCAAATAGGTTCAAGCTCGGAACATACAGAAGCAATGCTTTCACACGGAGAGCGTATCCCCGGCGAACTTATGCGTGACGGAGACAGGATCAAAGTCTATGTTATTGAAGTCAAAAAATCCACGAGAGGTCCGCAAATACTGATTTCACGCACACACCCCGGTCTGGT
>Ga0123356_10002160_pt1 | contig 21224 bp, 13 predicted proteins | sample TergutEmb28metaG_2_FD_92546 | JGI IMG/M metagenome (GOLD analysis project Ga0123356, IMG submission 92546) | Embiratermes neotenicus P3 segment gut microbial communities from Petit-Saut dam, French Guiana - Emb289 P3 | ecosystem: Host-associated > Arthropoda: Insects > Digestive system > Gut ... | reverse complement strand
TAATAAAGTGGTTGTGTTAGAAGATGACGCATATACGCTGAAAAACATTAAAGCCGACGCCACTGTGGAAGCATTCTTCAAACGCATCGTAGGCATTGATGAAAACGAACTTAATATCCTTGTGTTCAGCTACGCTAACGTAGTTACGATCAAGAACGAAAATCTTGTTCCCGTAAAACAAGTTGAAATTATGGATATGTTCGGTCGCGTAGTATGGAAAGGACAAGCCAATACCGAAACCACTGAAATTACGCTGAATGTGGCTGCCGGTATCTATGCTGTTCGTATTATTATGGAGGAAAACCAACAAATCATCACAAAAGTTAGCATCAATTAATACCGTAGAGATGTTGCGTGCAACGTCTCTACAAAAACCACAAGAGGCTGCCCTTCCCGAGCAGCCTCTTTTTATCATCCCGTGTCATTACGGATTTGACCCGCAATCCCAACCCTATGAGCAAAAACAAACTCAAACGCTTCGCCGAAAACGAAACCTTCGAAAACCTCTTCCAGCACAACGATTTCAACGCACGCACCGAGCCATTCCCTTTAAAGGGCAATTGGCACGCCACATACTTCAATAACACCAACCCTATCGTATTAGAATTAGGTTGCGGCCGCGGCGAATATACCATCGGCATGGCACAACGCTTTCCCGAAAAAAACTTCATCGGCGTTGACAGAAAAGGCGCCCGCTTATGGCGCGGCTGCAAAGACGGCATTGAAAAAAACTTAAAAAACGTTGCTTTTCTACGCATTAAAATTGAAGACATCGAATATTACTTCGATCAAAACGAAGTTCACGAGATCTGGGTTACCTTCCCTGACCCTCAATTGCGAAAAGAACGCAGAAGATTAATCTCACCTAACTTCATATCAAAATACCAAAAAATTATTGACCCTACCGGAATCATCCACCTTAAAACTGACTGCACAGAACTTTACGAATACGTAATTGAAACCGCACTCATAGAAAATTGGAACATCATAGAAAATATTCCGGATGTGTATAAAAGCGGAGAAAACTCAGTTTTAACGGAGATTCAAACTTTTTATGAAAAGAAGTGGTTGTTGGAAGGAAAACCGATTTCGTATGTTGCATTCAAAAAAAATCATATCATTGCACCTCATTTATAAAAACCACAGTTCTATGAATTGCAACGAAATACGCTCATCCTTTTTAGATTTTTTCAAATCAAAACACCACACCATCGTCCCATCTGCTCCGATGGTAATTAAAAACGACCCCACTTTAATGTTCACCAACGCGGGAATGAATCAGTTTAAAGATATTTTTCTGGGAAACCAGCCGGTAGCATATCCGCGTATTGTGGACACACAAAAATGTTTGCGCGTTTCGGGAAAACACAACGACCTGGAAGAAGTAGGCAGAGACACCTACCATCACACCATGTTCGAAATGCTCGGCAACTGGTCGTTTGGCGATTATTTTAAAAAAGAAGCGATTGAATGGGCGTGGATATTTCTTACCGAGGTAATGAAATTAGACAAAAACCGTTTGTACGTCACTGTTTTTGAAGGCGATGAAAAAGACGGCACTACCTCCGATTTAGAATCATTGGAATTTTGGAAAAGATATTTTCCGGAATCGCACATTCTGTACGGCAACAAAAAGGATAACTTTTGGGAGATGGGGGAAACAGGGCCATGCGGTCCATGCTCGGAAATACACATTGACCTGCGCGACGATGAGGCACGAAGTAAAACCGCGGGTGCGTCTCTCATAAATAAAGATAACCCATTGGTAGTGGAAATCTGGAATTTAGTGTTCATCCAATACAACCGCCTCGCTTCCGGAGAGTTGCAAAAATTAGCCGCCAGCCATGTAGATACCGGCATGGGGTTCGAGCGGTTGTGTATGGCAGTGCAAGGAAAAAAATCGAACTACGACACGGATATTTTTCAGCCGCTCATTCAAAAACTTGCGCATTTATCGCATAAAACGTACGGCAGTAAAGAGGAAACTGATGTTGCCCTGCGCGTAGTAGCCGACCATTTACGTGCAGTGAGTTTCGCCATTGCCGATGGGCAGTTGCCATCGAATACCGGCGCCGGCTACGTGATTCGCAGAATTTTGCGCCGCGCTATCCGCTACGGCTATACTTTTTTGGGGTTTAACGAACCTTTTATTTGTCGGTTAGTTCCTACTTTGGTAGAAAACATGGGGCACGCCTTTCCTGAACTGAAATCGCAACAGCCTCTCATTGAAAGAGTAATTCGCGAAGAGGAGAACTCGTTTTTGAAGACATTGGCGAGTGGGATACAGAGGTTTGAGGGGTATTGTAGGGAAAAGGGAAGGCACAATGTTCAAGTAGTGGAAGGCTCTGCTAGTTCGGCTGAGGCTGAGCCTCTGCCGAACGAAAAAATAGGTGGCGCTTTCGCTTTTGAACTGTTCGATACCTACGGTTTTCCTATAGATTTAACGCAATTATTGGCTTCTGAAAAAGGGATGACGGTGGATATGGAAGGGTTTCAAAAGGGGTTGGAAGAGCAAAAGCAACGCTCGCGTGCTGCTGCTGCGGTGGAAACGGAAGATTGGGTGGAACTAATAAAAACCGAAAAACCGACAGAATTTGTGGGCTATGAAACCTTGGTTTGCGAATCTAAAATAGTGAAATACAGGAATGTGAAATCGAAAGGGAAGAGTTACTACCAAATTGTGTTGGAGAAAACGCCTTTCTATGCCGAATCGGGCGGACAGATGGGGGATACCGGTGTTTTGAAAACGATTAATGATCAAATTGAAATCATTAGTACCTTAAAAGAAAACAACTTAACTGTACATATCGCGCTTTCTTTGCCGGATAATTTGGCTTCGGTTTTTACTGCCAAAGTGGATGAGGAAAAACGGATTGCCACCCAAAACAACCACACCGCAACCCATTTACTACACTTTGCTTTGCGAAAAGTATTGGGAACGCACGTGGAGCAAAAAGGCTCGATGGTGGCATCGGATAAATTTCGCTTCGACTTTTCTCATTTTTCTAAAGTGGAAGATGCGCAACTTCGAGAAACTGAGGCAATTGTGAATGAATTAGTAAGAGCAAACATCCCGCTTTGCGTTATAAATGATATTGCGATGGAGGAAGCGATGGAAATGGGGGCAATTGCTTTATTTGGCGAGAAATACAGCGACAAAGTGCGTGTAGTTAAAATTGGAGATTCAGTGGAATTGTGCGGCGGTACTCACACCCTGAGTACAGGAGATATCGGCTATGTGCGCTTGCTTGCCGAAAGCGCCATTGCAGCGGGCGTGCGGCGCATTGAGGCGGTTACCGGAAAATACGCCGAAGAGGTTATCAATCATATCTTTCACTTAGCCGATGACCTTCGGGCGTTTTTCAAATCGCCGAATGTGATGCAGGCGGTACAAAAAATGGTGCAAGAGAATGAAAAAATAAGAAAAGAAGCGGAAAGTTATGCAGAAGAACGGGTTAAACACTTTACCGATGATCTTGCGAAAACTGTTAAAATGGTGGATGGTTACCAGGTTATTTCGTTCACCTCTCAAATGTTGCCGGAGATAATGAAGAGAGCAGCCTATAATTTAAGAAATCGCGAAGAAAATATGGTCATCGTTTTTGGAACCAATATAGAAGATAAACCCACAATCATTGTGGCGCTTTCCGACAATTTGGTGTCAAAAGGTTTGAGCGCTGTTACTTTGGTGCGCGAGGTTGCCCCATTGATTGAGGGCGGCGGCGGCGGACAGCCGTCGTTGGCTACTGCCGGCGGAAAAAATTGCTACGGACTCGAAGACGCAATGAAGAAAGTACTGGAGTTGATTATATTAAAATAACCATATTACCGTCAGTTTTAACTGACGGCACAAAAATTAAAACTCCGCACTCTGCGGCGTTCTCGGAAATGGGATCACATCGCGGATGTTGCCCATGCCGGTGATGAAGAGCATCATGCGCTCAAAGCCAAGTCCGAAGCCGGCGTGTGGTGCGGTGCCGAATTTGCGGGTTTCTAAATACCACCACACATCTTTTTCCGGAATACCCATCTCGCGAATGCGGGCAAGCAGTTTGTTGTAGTTAGATTCGCGCTCCGAGCCGCCAATGATCTCCCCAATTTTCGGAAACAACACATCCATAGCGCGAACGGTCTTGCCATCCTCATTTTGTTTCATGTAAAACGCCTTAATATCTCTCGGATAATCGGTTAAAATAACCGGCTTTTTAAAGTGATTTTCAACTAAATACCTTTCGTGCTCCGATTGCAGGTCGGTGCCCCAATCTACTTTGTATTCAAATTTTTTACCTGAGGCTTTCAAAATTTCAATCGCTTCGGTATAAGTTAATCGCACAAATTCATTGTCAATTACAAAACGCAGGCGGTCAATCAGTTCTTTATCAAACATATCGTTTAAAAACTGAATGTCGTCGTAGTTGTATTCCAGCACATAGTTTACTAGATATTTGATAAAATCTTCGGCGAGGTTCATATTGTCGGTAATATCGAAAAACGCCACTTCGGGTTCAATCATCCAAAACTCGGCTAAGTGTCGTGGCGTGTTGCTGTTTTCGGCTCTGAAAGTAGGTCCGAATGTGTAGATTCTGCCCAATGCCATGGCGCCGAGCTCGCCTTCTAATTGCCCGGAAACCGTTAAACTGGTGTGCTTTCCAAAGAAATCTTGCGAAAAGTCCACTTCGCCTGCTTCATTTTTCGGCACATTATTCAAATCAAATGTCGTTACGTTGAACATGGCGCCTGCGCCTTCCGCATCCGAGCCGGTAATGATTGGCGTGTGCATATAAAAATAGCCGTGATCATTAAAGTAGGTATGAATGGCGTACGACAGCGCGTGGCGGAGCCTCAGCACGCAGCCAAAGTAATTGGTGCGCGGGCGCAGATGCGCTATCTCGCGAAGAAACTCCATGCTGTGCCCTTTCTTTTGCAACGGATAGGTTTCCGGATCGGCAGTACCGAAAACTTCAATGTGGTCTGCCTGAATCTCTACTGCTTGCCCTTTGCCCTGCGATTCTACCAATTTGCCGATTACCTGCAAACAAGCCCCTGTAGAGACTTGTTTCATAAGCTCTTCCGAAAAGTTGGCGAGGTCGGCAACAATTTGTATATTATGTACTGTTGAGCCGTCGTTTAAAGCAATGAAAGCCACCGCGTTGTTTCCGCGTTTGGTACGCACCCAACCTTTCACTTCCACTTGAGTTCCGATGCCGAATTTTTCTGGGGATTTTAGAAGTTCTTTAATCATAATGTTAGTTTTTGAACCAGGATTTTAACAAGATTATAAGATTAACAGAATTAATTAATCTTGGCAATCTTATAAATCTTACGAAAATCCTGGTTCAGATTCAGCGGCAAAAATAAGGTTTTTTGAATTTCTTACCCATAAAGCCGTATTTTTTACAATATTTCGCCTCTGCAACGTTTTAATTAACAAAAAGCCATTTTCTTTGAAGAATAACCGATTTTTTGCTCAAATTTTCATTTTTTTGGTGATGATCTTCGCATTTCACAATGTTAATGCGAATGATACGGCATTCAAAACCCACATCACTGTGTCGCCGGAAATGATAAAATTTCTGCAAGAAGCCCGGATGACACGGCTTGTGGTAAATAACACAATTCCTGTACAAAACTACCACATCTTGACTCAAAAGATGCTCACTTATTTGGAAAACAATGGTTTTCCCTTCGCATCCATTTATTTAGACAGCATTATTACACGAAACGACACGATATTTGCGGACTTAATCATTGAGAAAAACCTTCGCTGTGTCTTCGATTCTATTGCAGTGCGCGGAAATTTGAAAATATCTAAAAAATACCTCAGGACATATCTCAATTTCAAGCGGAACCGGCCTTACAATGAATCTATTGTAAGGCAGATTCCTCAACTAATTCAAGAAATTCCTTTTGCGACTGAGACACAACTTTCTAACATAGAATTTATCGAAAACAAAGCTTCTCTGTATCTTTTTTTAGATAAAAAACGGGTGAATCAATTTGATGGGTACATCGGGTTGGTACCTGTAAATGATCTTACCGGAAAAATTGCGATTTCGGGAGAGCTGAACTTGCATTTAATCAACCTGTTTACCATCGGGGAAACTATTGATTTGCAATGGCGCGCCACCGAGCGTTTTTCTCAGTTTTTAGAATTGAAAGCCAACTTCCCCTATCTTTTTAGTACACCGCTGGGCGTTGACGGGCTTTTTTTGTTGGATAAAAAAGACACTACTTATCTGAATATGAATTACATCATCGGACTAAATTATTCATTTCGGGGATATAATTTTGCGCGTGTGTATTTCGATTTTGCCACTTCAAACATCTTAGATAAAACGCTGTATGAAAATGCAAATTTGTCGTTTTCCGATTATAGAAAATCAATGTACGGATTTGCTTTTCGTTTTAGGAATCTCGATTATATTTACAATCCGCGCAAAGGCTATGAGGTCAATCTTAGTATGGCAGTAGGCACCCGAAAAATTATGGAAAACCACAATGCCGCCGGTAGTGACGAAGATGCGGATTTGTTGGCGATGCGGTATCGGGTGTACGGAAAAATAAGGGGCTATATTCCTTTGCATAAACGTTGGGTAGTGGTTTTGGGCGTTGAGGGCGGCGGCATGTTTGGCAAGCAAAATCTAATGAATGAGTTGTTTCGTATTGGCGGCATGCACTCTCTGCAAGGCTTTAACGACCTCTCCATCCGCGCTTCAAGTTACGGAATTGGATTGGTGGAGTTACGTTTTTTAATGGCGAAAATTGCCTATTTAAACGCATTTTTTAACGGCGCCTGGTATGAACAAAGAATTACCGGTAATTATATGCATGATTTCCCGTTCGGATTTGGCGCCGGAGTTACATTTACCACCAAAGCCGGGTTGTTTTATTTGAGTTATGCACTAGGCAAACAATTGGACAATCCTATTTCATTTAAATCAGGGAAAATTCACTTTGGGCTAGCTGTTCAATTTTAGCGCATTAATTTTTGTGTATATTCGCGGCGCAAAACAGCAATCTGTTTTATTCACTTAAAAAATAACAATATCATGGACGACGGATGGCCTTGTAGTAAAATGAAAAACCAGTCGCAGCGATATTGATGCATTTATACTATCGCTTCGGCAAATGTAAAACCATTAAAAAAAGAAGCGATGATCAAATATTTAGTATGTAAAAACGGCTTTTACGAAGCGGAAAAATATTCTTCGAAAGCTTGGGTGTGCGTAATGCTCCCCACCCCTGAGGAACAAACTTTTTTAACTGAAGAATTCGGAGTTCCCGAAGCGTTTTTGAAAGACATTGAAGATAACGAAGAGCGCCCTCGTGTAGAGTACGAAGATGGCTGGCGCTTGATTGTGCTGCGAGTGCCTTATAAGTCGTTAGAACAGGAAAACCTTTATTCTACAGTTCCGCTCGGCATTTTAACTTCCGGAGAAAAGTTCATCACGGTTTGCCACAGCGAAGTAGAAATGATGGAAGATTTCATCAAATACACGCGCCGGAAAAACTTTGAGGAAAAGCATGCCGCCGACCTCATCCTTCACCTTCAACTTTCAGCTACAGTATGGTTTATGAAATATCTGAAAATGATCAATTATGAAATCAAAGATGCAGAAGAGCAATTACAAAGTTCTGTTAGAAATGAAGAGTTGTTGGAGTTGATGCGTTTGGAAAAAACATTGGTCTATTTTATCACTTCCATACGGGGTAATGAAATTTTGTTGCAGAAATTTCACAGTATCTTAAAGCAACGTCACATGAAGTATGATGCTGATTTATTTGAAGATGTTGAAATTGAAATGCAGCAAGCGCGCACCACAGCCAATGTTTATAGCGAGGTTTTGGCAGGCATGATGGATGCTTTTGCTGCAGTGGTTTCCAACAACTTAAACGTGGTGATGAAACGGTTAACCTCCATTTCTATTATTCTCATGTTGCCCACTTTGATCGCGAGTTATTATGGTATGAATTTGGAAAGAGGAACTACTATTTATAACCCGGGGTTTTATGTGGTGATAGGGGCTACTTTATTGTTGTCTATTTTTATTGTGTTTATTTTTAGGAAGATGAAGTGGTTTTAAATTTTCGCGCAAAGACGCGAAGGCGCAAAGTTTTTTTTCCTCTGCGCCTTTGCGCCTTTGCGTGAAAGAAAATAAAAAACGGCTGCCTTTTGAGCAGCCGTTCGTTTTGGGTTATTCTATTAGAATTTAGGTGCAATGGTTAATTTGCGTGTAAGTACGGCATCCTTAGAGGTGATGTTTACAAAATAGATTCCCGGATTCAAATCAGGAAGCTTGATATTTACTCCATCTTTTGCAAAATCGACTTGTTGATTAAGAACAGTTTGGCCATTCATAGTTATAATGCGTACTTGTGTAGGGCCTTCAATATTTTCAACTTTAATATTAATATTGTCGGTTGCCGGGTTCGGATATATGGTAGCATCAGCTACAAGTACTTCAGGGATATCAACGAAAGGATCTTTTTGGTCTTGTACTTCAATAATCATGGTTTTTGCTGCCAATACTACTGCATCGAAGCCTGGTGAAGCGGTATAGAAGCCGTTACCTCCAACAAGGCGACCTGCGCAATTATTATCAATTTTATTACCATACGGAACTTTTGTGCCTTTGCTAAAGTGTGTTACCAATTCATAATCAATGTGATATGTTCCAGGAACACTAAATCCGGGAAGTTGAACTGTAATTTCTCTATTATCGAAGAAAATGAGCGTAAAGAAGTTGTATTGATTATTTTGCCAGTTCCATCCGCCATTAACAACACCCGGAAGCGGGAAGAAAGCATTACCGGAGACATGGCTATAGTTAACATCTGATCCACATCCTGTCATAGGTGTTAGATAACGCATGAAACTTCCATTGGCTGTAAATAAGTAGTTAGAAATTTCGGATGTACCTATCTCAATAAACCCTTCTTCTCCTGGGGCTTGATATTTATATGTAAATTGAACTGATAAGTGTAAGTCTTTTGCTGTTTTACAATAATCAATTACGCGGAAATAGTGGTTTACCGGCGTTTCTAAATATACTTCTTTATAATTAAGATCAAGGCATGCGGGAGCGGGTGTGTTTCCACATGGCTCTGCATAAGCATAAAATCTTGGAATATTGTTGTAGTTAATCTCTTCTGAAGCATCTGTAAAGTCACATGGGATACCTTCAACGCTTGCTGTAGCAATAAAATAGATAAAGTCAGCAGTTCCGCTGCTATAAACAAACTGAACAGTTTGCGGAATACCGGCAACTACTGCAACAGTTTCAAACAGGCTTTCGATTACTACATTTTCTTCTGCATCATATCCTTGAATTGTTATCGTAGCATTTGCAGAGGAGGATACAGTAACCATAATCTCAGGATCTGCACACGCTTTAATTGCTTCAATTTCAACAATTACATCTTCAAAATATGAAATTGTATGTGATTTTTCAACTACACAGTCATTTGCATCGGTAACCTCAACAGTGTAGGTTCCACCTTGAAGGTTAGTAATGGTGGCTGTTGTTGCGCCTGTATTCCATAAATAAGTATAAGGAGGTATTCCGCCCTCTACTTCAGCCGTAAGCGTTGTAGTAGTTTCTGGGCAAATATTGTCGGGTCCATTAAAAACAATTTCAATGGGGTCTGGTTCTTCAAATTCAAATTCAACAATAGCTTCACATCCGTTTGCATCTATCACTGTAAACAGGTATGGTTCAGTACCAACAGGAAGTTGAATAGTATTGCCTTCTAATTCTTCACCATCAAAGAAGAAGGTATATTCTTCCGTACCGCCAACTGCATTAAGAGTAATTGTTGCGGTTTCGCCATGACATTTTACTTCATCACCTTCTAATATTACAGCTTCGAGTACTAATAGTTCGGGTTCTGTTACTTCAACTTCAATAGTTGCAACACAACCGTTAGCATCTGTAATAGTAAAGGTAGGAGTTCCGGCAAGTACACCCGGAATATCAAATGCTACATACAATAGTTCGTCGGCAACCCACTCTTCCTCACCATCAATTTCCGCTCCGTCATAGTAGAAAGGAGCAGTACCACCCATTATCATAATGGTTACAACTGCTGTTCCTCCGAAGCAGTCAATCTCTGTAGAGATCTCATAGTCGAGGAGCAATTTATCCGGTTGGGTTACAATAATTGAATCTGTTGCAGTACATCCGTTTTCATCGTTTACAGTATAAATATGCTTTCCGGCTAATACTTCAAAGTTACCTGTTCCGTAAATTAATCCTGTTCCGCCTTCTGCCATAACGTGTACTCTTCCCATGCCACCAAAGCACAAGATAGGTTCTACAACACTTATTGGAGGTGTAATTTTTAATTTTCTGGGTTGTGTCACTGTAAATGTAAGCGTAAATGTACATTCTTTTTCATCTACAACTATAAATTCAACGTTGAATGAGGAATTAATACCTTCTAATTCTACATCATCATTATAAACTTGGAATATACCGGTAGTATTGGAGATTTCGCCATAGTAGAAAGTATATTCTCCGGTGCCACCTGCTGCTGTAATCTCTATAGTTGCATTTTCGCCAAAACACAAAATTGGGTCAACGATAGCTGCCACTGCGGTTAATTTTGCATCAGGCTCTGTTACTATAAGTGTATCTGTAGTTTTTTCACAAAGGATCTCGCTGGCATCTACTACTTTGAATGTATAAGCTCCGGCCGGAAGTTCAAAGATTACTGTTTCCTCGGTAACATCTTCAAATTTATCTCCGGTTTCAACACAGGTAACTGTATAGGGTTTTGTTCCACCTTCAACAGTTACTGTTACAATTGCCAACTCTTCTTTACATAAAATCGCTTCGGTGATTTCGGCTTCTATTCTTAAAACATTTTGTGAGAGAACAGTAAAATTCAGTTCAAATTCACATTCGTTAGCATCTATTACAGTAATTGTATAGTCGCCCGGTTCTAACTCCTCTCCTGTTTCATTATCAAACTCTTCTCCATCATCCCACCAAAATGTATATGGTTCAACGCCACCTTCTACGATAATATGTACTAATGCTAAGTCTTCGGTACATGTAACATAAGTATAACTTTCTTCTGCAAATAATGAATCCGGTTCGGTTACAGTAAAGTCGTAATATTCAATACATCCTCTATTGTCTTTTACAAAGAATGTATAATCGCCTTCACCTAATACAAATGTGTTTTCGGTTTGTTCCTCACCATCTTCGCCAACATAAAATACATAGGGCTCTTCTCCGCCTTCGGCGTTAATGGTTACTATTGCTGTTCCGCCAAAGCACCAAATAGAGTCGGTTACGTCAATGTATGGTTCTAAAGTCAATGGAAATTCGGGTTCTTCTACAATTATCTCTATTTCTACATCACATCCGTTATCATCAAACACAATAATAGTATGTGTTCCGGCTAACAGATTAACTACAAATTCATCGCCTTCAAGTTCGTCTCCTTCGTAGAAATAAGGCGGCACACCACCTTCAACCATAATAGTATAAATTGCTTCATCGCCTTTACATACTACATGTAGATCTTCTATTGGGGTTAGAATTAATTCATCCTGATCTCCTACAGTAACCTCTATTTCTGCAATACATCCATTGCCATCAGTGATTGTAAAGATATGGGTTCCGGCGGTAACACCTTCAATGTCGAGTAAATATATTGTTTGCAGTTCGTCTGCAATTAACTCTTCCACGCCTTCAATTTCGTTTCCTTCAAAGAAATAAGGAAGAGTTCCACCTTCAATAAGGAGAGTAACTGTTGTAGTTGAGCCATAGCATAAAACTTCAGGTTCTCCAACGAGCGTAGGAATTAATAGAGGAGGTTCGGTTATTATAATAGATGTAGTTGCTTCACAGCCATTTGCGTCAATTACGGTAAACGTATGGGTTCCTGCTTTTCTCCAGTAGTTTCCAACGCCATCATAACCTTCTATACCGCCCCATGCAATAACTTTCACATCGGTACTATCTCCAAAGCACAGAATTTCGTCCCATGGTTCTACGTCTGCTATTAATTCAGTAGGCGAAGTAATAATAACTTCCACATCAGCTTCACAATCATTGGCATCTATCACTCTGAATAAGTGCTCTCCGGTACCTACTTCCATCGTATTGCCTTCAAGCGCTATTACAGCACCTTCAGCATCTATGTAAAAGTATCTGTAAGGAGGAGTTCCTGTTCCTTGGCGACCAGAAAGAACGACATCTGTTACACTGTAAAAACAATCAAGATAATCCTGATATTCTGCATCGGCGAATAATTGTGCCGGTTCCAAAATTTCGAGTTCTACAATATATGAACATTCATCGGCATCCATTACTGTAAATTCATAGGTGCCGGCGGGCAGTTCAATTACGCCACTAAATTGTTCTTCTTCATAGAAATAAGCATACGGAGGTACTCCATCAACACCTTGAACTGTTACAATAACTGTACCGCCAAAACATTCAACCATTTCGGGATTGGGTGTTGCGGTTGCGGTTAGAGTTGTGGGGAATGGTAGTATGGTGCGGGGAAATTCTCTAATACATTCCGTTTCTACGTCAATAGCAAAGAAAATATAATCTCCGTCAAGTAAATTTTCGAAAGTATATTCTGTGGCAATGTCGGGAGCATATATTGTGAGTTCGCCTATAGAATATCCAAATAGATAACTGTAGTCATCAGTAGAGGTCATTGTAGCCCAACCCAGCTCATTATCGCGGCAACCCGGGCGGTGTTCGGAATAATCTAGATCAACCATAATAGCTTTATGTGCTATAACGTCTAAAGTCTTTTTAAGAGAGAAACAACCTGTTACATTGTCTTTTACATATCCTGTAAAAATATATTCTCCAACTCCCGGAACTTTCCATTCTATTTCCGGCGCATTATTTTTATTCAATAACCTGTGATGTTTTTTAATAAAATAGGTATAGTCGCCATCTTCGGGATCTACACCTAATTCAATATCTAATTTATTTTCTCCATCAACAAGGCAAATTTCGAAAACACCATCCACAGGTTCGGCATCCACAATAAATGTTACAATTGGTAATGCTTGCCAGATGATAGTAAGGTCAACTATTTTGTCAATATTATTCGGACATGGTAGATCTTGATTATAGAAATAAACATATGCTTGCATCTCATAAGCTCCTTCCGGGCCATTTGGATTTTCAAAAACATAAGGATTTCCTTCCATGTCTATTCCATATTCCACTATTTCATTTGCACAAACTACAATCTCTTTATCTTTGTATTTAGGTTCTCCAAAGTCAAAGCCTCCAATTTGTCCAACAAGCGCAGCATTGTGTCCACCCATATAATCTTGTTGTTGATTTGGAATATAATGATTATTAAATTCAAATCCTCCTGTGCGTTCCATTAATTTGAATTTTATCTGAATATCATCTGTGCTATATCTGGTAATTTTTATCCGGAAATAGTTATTTGCACAGGCCCATTCGAAGAAATCGGCATACCAGAAGTTATACCAGCGCGGTGTTCCATTATAGGGGTTAAAATATCCGTATAGGAATCCGTCCGGAGAATTATCAATAGTTCCGGGGAAATCGGTTTTTACCGCACGTTTCACACCGTCGATAATAGTAAATGGAGATAGTTTAGATTCAAGTCCCATTCCCGACAAGATCGGGCCGCTTCCTTTATATTCTACATTATTAATAAGAGGTAAGAACCACTCAATCTCAACATTAATAAGATTTCTCGGATTTGTAGCTGTGGCATTCAACGGTTTATCCCATTCTTCGCCATTAACGAGAAATTCCCAGTCAATTGATAATTTTGTTTTTGGATTCAAGCAATTTTCAAAGCGGAAATAGTAATATTCCGCTACGCCGTTGTTCACACCCGGAATTACTTTATTCAGGTGAAACTGCGCGCCTTCTTTGTCAGACAACACTTGTTCGGGCATTTGCTCAAGATAAAAACAACACTCTTGTGCTCTTGCAGTGTTCGAAAAGATAGCAAACACTAGGCAAATAAAACTTAAAAATAGAATTTTTTTCATAAGTTAAAAGATTTTGGTTAATATTATTTATACATATAATTATCGTTTATATCGCTTACTTTACACTTTAAACTGCCAATTATTTTTCTATAAATCAAATGATTAGCAACTAATATAACATCCCAACCCGTTTGTGTTATTAAACACATTCCAATACATGCTATTAGCACGCAAAAATATATTTTTATTAATATAATAATGCAACAGCGAGTTTTTTTTCAGAAAGTTACGAACAATTTGTTTTTAAGAAATAATATTTAATTTTGTGGCGTATCAAATTTATAAAATTATGATTGATTTTACCTCAAGAGATTTGGTTTTTATGGCACAACGCGGCAGTGATCCCAAAGATGTGGAAAAGCAGTTCGCATTTTTTAAAACAGGCTTTGATTTTGCAAATATTCATCGAAATGTTTCAATCGGCGACGGCATTGTTCGGTTTACTGATCAGGAAGTGTTGCACTGGCTTGGCGTTTATGAGTTGTTGGCACAACACAGAGAAACGGTTAAGTTTGTGCCGGCTTCGGGCGCTGCTTCACGAATGTTTAAAGATTTGTACGAGGCATTGCAGGCAGACGCCACGCCGCTGAGCGATAAAGCCAAATACTATTTGGAGAAACTGAAAGATTTTCCATTTTTTAACGACCTGAAAACACATATTGAACAAACCGTAGATTCGTTTGAAGAGGTGGTTAAAGATGTTAAATCTAAAATTCCCTTTGAATATTTATTGGAAGATAAGGGGTTGAATTACGGCAATCTTCCCAAAGGACTACTAAAATTTCACAAATATGAGGATGAGTCTCGCACCGCTTTGGAAGAGCATTTGGTAGAATCGGCAATTTATGCCCGTAGCGGAGATGGCATTTGCAGGTTGCACTTTACTGTTTCGTTCGATCATTTAGACAAATTCGACGAGCTGGTAGCGAGAGTAAAAGAGAAGTATGAGCAAAGGTTCGGCGTTACCTATCAGATTACTTATTCCATTCAGGCGCCTGCTACGGATACGTTGGCGGCAGAATTAGACAACACGCCGTTTCGATGCAAAAACGGCTACTTGCTGTTTCGCCCGGGCGGCCACGGCGCACTCATCACCAACCTGAACCAAATTCACGCCGATTTAGTATTCGTAAAAAATATAGATAATGTAATTACAGAAGATAAATTAAATACCACTATTTTATATAAGAAAGCCCTGGCAGGATACCTGCTCTACCTGCAGGAAAAGAGTTTTGAGTATCAAAGTTTGCTAATTGGTATGAGGTGTGAGGCTTCATTGCCGTCAGTTAAAACTGACGGCAAACAAAAAGAGATCATTGCTGAAAAATTAAAAGAGATTGTTTTGTTTGCGAAAAGTGAGTTAATGATTCAATTTGAGTGCGAAAACCCCACACCTGAGGAGGTGTTAAAAAAACTGCACCGCCCTATGCGCATCTGCGGCGTAGTGAAAAACGAGGGAGAGCCGGGCGGCGGTCCCTTTTGGGTAACCAACCGCAAAGGAGAAACCGCGCTGCAAATCGTAGAATCTTCACAAATAGACATGAGCAATCCTGAACAAAAAGCATTTTTAGCCTCCGCCTCACATTTCAATCCGGTGGATATGTTTTGCTGTTATAAAGATGTGCATGGCAAGTTCTTTGACCTTAACAAATATATAGACTCCCACACCGGCTTTATTTCCGAAAAATCGTACGAAGGCAGAACATTGAAGGCGATGGAACTGCCCGGACTTTGGAACGGCGCCATGGCAGATTGGATTACTATTTTTGTGGAAGTGCCATTAGGGACGTTTAATCCGGTGAAAACCGTATTCGATCTTTTAAAACGATAAACTCAACCTAATTTACACCTTATTTTATTAACAAAACAACCTTAGTAGCAATGAAATGTATCAGATTAATTCTAACCTCATTACCTTATTTTTTTTCTATTCTCTCCCTCTTTGCGCAATCCTCTCCTATCGTAATCTTACACACTAACGACACCCACAGCCATTTAGAATCCTACAACGAGCCGGGGGTTGGTAATGTTGGGGGTGTGGTGCGCCGCTACACATTCATTCAGGAAACAAGGAACCAGTACCCCAACACGATTGTGGTGGATGCCGGCGATTTTTCACAAGGAACACCTTACTTCAATCTTTTTAAAGGAGTTCCTGAAATAGAATTGATGAATAAAATGGGGTATGATGTGGTAACATTGGGAAATCATGAATTTGATAACGGATCGAAAGCGCTTGCAAAACGTTTGAAACTTGCTGATTTTAAAATCGTTTGCGCTAATTATCAATTTAAAAATAAAAAAATTGCTAAATTAGTAAAGCCTTACACTATCATCCATACGGATGGTAAAAAAATTGGGTTTTTCGGGTTGTTGCTCGATATGAAACAGGTGCTCATGCCTAACCATTATCAAGAAGTGACTTTTTTAGATCCCATTGCCGCCGCACAAAAAATGGTGGATATTTTGAAAAATAACGAGCAATGCGATATCATTATTTGCCTTTCTCACTTAGGAATTAAAGCGGAATATAATGGTGATATTACTGATATTGACATCGCAGAAAAGGTTCCCGGAATTGACGTTATTATCGGCGGGCACAACCATCTGCTCTTGAAAGAGCCTGTGATTGTGAATGATACTCGAATCCTCCAAGTCCGAAAAAACGGAATCTATATAGGAAAATTAATAATTAATAATTAAATCTGCGTATATCCTCATAATCCGCGTCATCGGCGCGCCTATCAATTAACCCGCTCCAATTTCTTCTTGTTCTTCTCCTTCGAAATCTGCGACAAGTCATTAATATTTAAAGAAAAAGTAAAATAATTTGGCGTAGCCCCCGCTGCATAATGCGAGCGCGAAAAACCAAATTGAATGGAGTTAATATTTAATTGAAATCCGTAGGCAAAACCTGCCATAGTTTTTCTCTGCGGAATACGCATCTCTCTGTTTTGGTGGTGATTATAGCTTACAAAAAGCGAAAGATATTTTATAGGAATTATTTCCAACCCAAAATTGATATGACTGAAAAAGTTATTTATTCCCCGATTAAATGTTGATGGGTACTTCGGCTCGCCCGTGATGGCATCAATTTCTAACGTAGGATCATTAGAACCTATATAACTCATTTCCCATTTGTAAAGAGAATGTAAGGCGATATGATAACGAATCGGCACAAACTTAAGTTGTTGTGAAAAAGCAAATTGTATGTCAAACGGCGCCCAATTGCGCTTTCCTTCCACAAACGGTTTCAATTCGCCTCCAATATTTCTGAACAAAATCGCTAACGAGATATTGTTTTTTTCGTTGTAATAACTACCGGCAACGTCCACTGCCAGTCCAAAAGAGGAGTACATTTCGTAGCTGCTGTACATCATTTTCAGATTTGCGCCAATGGAAAACGCGCTGTCTAAGGGACGCCCCCAGCCTAAGGTGAACCCGGCATCGTTGCAGGAAAATGTGCCCAACTCATAGCCGGTTTCATCGGTGTGGATAAATGTGCCGTATCCGGCATAGCGTATTTCTGCGGCAAAACTGCCCACTTTGTTAAAAGTTTGCGAATACATGGCGGCAACATTTCCGGTGTGCCCAAAATAATCGGTAGCATGCACCAACAACGAAGTGTTAAATTTAGGCGCAATCATGGAAGGGTTGTGCATAATGAGCGACGGATCATTGTCGTGCACGGCGATGAGTGTGCCGCCCAAACCCGCCAGCCGCGCAGAGAATTTTTGCTCCCTAAAATTATACACGTAACTTCCACCCATACCCAATTGCGCAAAACAAATTTCCATCAAAAATAAAAAAAGAAGAAGAAAAGATATTTTTTTCGGCATTGTAGCTCAATTTTTTTTTCTAAAAATATTTTCTATAATGTAAGTAACGATTGTTACGATTTTTTATTTTTGCAGACCCGTTATAATTATTGAATATGGAATATTGAATATGGAATATTTTTTGGATATGCCTTCTCGTTTTGCCGACATGGAAACTGCTAAATATGTGTTGATTCCGGTGCCTTACGATGGTACGAGTACCTATATTAAGGGATCGGAAAAAGGCCCGCAGGCAATCATTGATGCTTCCGATTCGATTGAATTGTACGATATTCAGACAGACTTGGAGGCGTATAAGTTTGGTATTTATACTGATAAACCTCCGTTTCCTTCTGTTTCTCCGGAAGCAATGCAGGCAGCCGTTAAAGAAAGAGTCTCTTTTTTCTTGCAACAAAACAAAAAAATAGGCTTGCTGGGCGGAGAGCATTCCATCTCCATTGGCGCTATCGAAGTTTTTGCTGAAAAATATCCGAATCTCTCTGTATTACAAATTGATGCGCACGCTGATTTGCGCGATAGCTACAACGGATCCATCTATAACCACGCCTGCGTAATGCGCCGCGCTCAAGAAGTAGCCAATGTGGTGCAGATAGGCATCAGAAACGTGTGCATCGAAGAAAAAAATAACATCATTCCGGAAAACATCTTTTACGCCCACAACATTTGCGGAAAAACCGAATGGATGCAAAAAGCGATAGACCGGCTGACGGAGCATGTGTATCTCACAATTGATCTCGACGGCTTCGACCCGAGCATTGTTCCGGCAACGGGCACTCCCCTACCCGGCGGCTTGTTGTGGTACGAAACACTCACGTTTTTAGAACTGCTTTTTAAATCTAAAAAAGTGGTGGGATTTGATGTGGTGGAACTATGCCCCCAAAAGGAGAACAAGATTTCGGATGTGCTGGCGGCCGTGTTGGTTTATAAAATTATTTCGTTTATGGAAAAATATGGAGAAGGGAGAAAGGAGAAAGAGGACACCTCACACCTCACACCTTAAATCTTTAAATCTTAAAATCTTAAATTTTAACTATGAATACAAAAATCGCAATCATCGGCTTAGGCTATGTGGGCTTACCCCTTGCCCGCCTCTTTTCTACAAAATACCCTACGGTTGGTTTTGACATCAATCCGGAGCGCGTCAAAATGTTGATGAGCGGGCACGACGATACCCTCGAAGTGGAAGAGCACCTGTTGCAACAAGCCTTACAGAACGGGCTGTTCTGTACATGCCACATTGATGATTTGCGCGACTGCAACGTTTTTGTGGTAGCCGTGCCTACTCCGGTAGATGAAAATCACCGCCCCGATTTGATGCCCTTGCAAAAATCGAGCGAAACGGTTGGAAAAGTGATCTCAAAAGGAGGCATCGTAATCTATGAATCTACCGTGTATCCCGGGGTTACGGAAGAGATATGTTTGCCTATTGTAGAAAAAGTATCCGGATTGACTTTCAATACGGATTTCTTTGCCGGGTATTCGCCGGAGAGAATCAACCCGGGCGACAAAGAGCATACTGTTGAAAAGATCAGGAAGGTAACATCGGGTTCCACGCCGGAGGTTGCAGATTTTGTGGATCATCTGTACAATTCCGTGCTGCTCAACGGTACTTTTAAAGCAAGTTCCATCAAAGTGGCGGAAGCCTCAAAAATTATTGAAAATGCACAGCGCGATGTGAATATTGCGTTTATGAACGAGCTTGCCAAAATTTTCAACGCCATGGAAATAGATACCCACGAAGTGATTGATGCCGCCGCATCGAAATGGAACTTTATTAAGTTGTCGCCCGGATTAGTGGGCGGCCACTGCATCAGCGTTGACCCTTACTATTTAATTGAGAAAGCGCTCTATTATGGCGTGATGCCCCGCGTAATGTCGGCAGCCCGAAGACTGAATGACGGAATGGGCGAGTATGTTGCCAACCAGGTCATTAAACTGATGAATAAAAAAGGTATTTTGATAAAAGACGCCCACATCTTAATTTTGGGTATCACTTTTAAAGAAAACTGTCCCGATATAAGAAACACCCGCGTAGTGGATATTTATAAGATATTAAAAGAATATACCTCTAACATCACCATTTACGACCCGCATGCAAATGCTCAAGAGATTGAAGAAGAATATAATATTGCTATTAAAACGGGCAATATTGATTTTTTAAAGCATAAGTTTGACACTATTATTTTAGCGGTTGCGCATAATGAGTTTAAAACAATTAACTTGCGCGATTTTGGAAAATCAAGCTGTGTGGTGTATGATGTGAAGGGGGTTGCGGATAGGGGGCAGATAGATGGGCGGTTGTGAAATGTGAATTTCATAACACATTGTGTATGAGCTAAATTTATTCTCTGAGACCTTTGCAAGGCAAGTCTCTATATAAATAATTGAATATTAATTTTATACGTACTTTTTTCTTGAAAAAAAAGTACCAAAAAAGTCAAGTCGGCAGAAATCCCACCGCACCGCCGCGTCCGCATCGCCTGCCGACGAGGCCTGCGCGCGTGCGTTGTGGCTTCTTTTGCCACCTGCCAATATATTAACCTGAGTTCCGTTTAAGTTATTTGTAGAAAAGTTAGAAGTTTACGCAATAAAAGGGCGAAGCTCTTACATATCTCAGCACGGGGCAACGCCCAGTCGTGTTCGGAAGATTTTTTGGATCAGTCTAAAAATACGATAAATAGAATAAAAATACGAGCGCTTTGTGATAATCGGTCAAAGAAAAACCTTATTTACACCTTATTCAAACAACAGAAACACCTTAGTAGCAGAAAATTGCAAGTAAGTTGATATTTAGGCATTTTAGTTTACTTAAATCTCCATTTGTCAGTCCCACCACTGTTGCAAGTGTTAATTCCTGTAGCTCAATTTCTATTCTGCGTTTAGCTGTCTTAAAGCCGATTTCATTCTCTTTTTTGTAAACCATTATCAACATTGCAACGATCAATGTCATATACCAATGCAAATAATAATTATTAATAAAGTCAATTCTTTTTTCTTCATGATGTTATTAGTATTTAGTTGCTCCTTAATAAGCCATTCCGTATCTTCAATATACTTTTTAACATATTACCTATTCTTAGAAAATTTTATCTTTTTCAGGTTGTAGGCGTAGCGGTCTTCAGAAAAAAGCTGACAGGGCAAATTCATGTTTTCAAAGGAGGGAGTTCTTTAAAGTTAGGTGCAAAAATATTATTTTAAAGAGGTTCTTATTTTCTCACTTCTTTTTTTCTTGACAAAAAAAGTACCAAAAAAGTCAAGTCGGCAGAAAGCCCACCGCACTGCCGCGTCCGCATCGCCTGCCGACGAGGCCTGCGCGCGTGCGTTGTGGCTTCTTTTGCCTCCTGCCAATATATTAAACAATTTAGCAG
>Ga0123356_10002159_pt1 | contig 21226 bp, 19 predicted proteins | sample TergutEmb28metaG_2_FD_92546 | JGI IMG/M metagenome (GOLD analysis project Ga0123356, IMG submission 92546) | Embiratermes neotenicus P3 segment gut microbial communities from Petit-Saut dam, French Guiana - Emb289 P3 | ecosystem: Host-associated > Arthropoda: Insects > Digestive system > Gut ... | reverse complement strand
CATTTTCTATATCAAAGTCAAACTCTGCCGCATAGTCTATATCCGGATCCAAATTGTGGCGCCATGGCTCGGGTTCGGGATTTTCTGTTAAATCGATTTCCGGTTTCGGCTCCGGTGTTGATTTTGGTTCCGGCGTCGGAGTTGGAGGCGTTTCTATTGGTGTTAGCGTAGGCTCGGGTGTCGTCTCTGGTTGTGATGGTTCACTACAAGCAGTCAATGTGAGTGCCATTATCATCGCAGTTATAAGTATAAATATTATTATATTTCTCTTTATCATTTTTATAACCTTTCAACAATATAAATTTAGCACTCAACGCTAAAATCATTTTACTGCCGCAAAAAAGAAACAAATCTAATACAGAATACCATATCATTCAATTGCAAGCAATAATTACGTTTTTCCCTTTAAATACCTTCTTTAGCAACCACGCTAAAAACTTCAAATATTGTTAATTCTGTCAACGAATGGTAAAATACTAGCAGGCACATACATAACAAAACCATACCGGAGGCAAATGTGGAAAGCAGAAAAAGCAATGTTGAAGTGTCAATGGCTGAAATAGAAAAACAAAAAGCTATAATGCAAAAAATTCATGAGTATGTACAAGCAAACCGCCCGAAAAAGCTGCAAGGCATCCAACCACAGGCATATGTTGACACCTACGGCTGCCAGCAAAACGAAGCAGACAGCGAAAACCTGCGGGGAATGCTGGTGGAAATGGGTTATAGCATAACATATGATGAAAATGATGCGGAAATCGCAATAATAAACACCTGCGCAATACGCGAAAATGCGGAAAATCGTGTGTTGGGCAATGTTGGTGCGTTAATTCACACCAAAAGGGCAAACGCGAAACAGCTCATCATATTTTGTGGCTGTCTTGCTGGTGTGCCTGAAACAGTCGAGAAAATACGAAACTCATACCAACATGTAGGTCTTGTCTTTCCACCAAGCAAAATCTGGATGTTCCCGGAACTAATACTAAAAGCACTTACAGAAAAAAAGCGTATATTCGCGACTGACACAGTAGATACCATGATAGCCGAAGGACTGCCGGCACATCGTGACGGTACGGTCAATGCATGGCTGCCTGTCATGCTTGGATGCAACAACTTTTGTTCATATTGCATCGTACCATATGTCCGGGGAAGAGAGCGAAGCCGCAAACACGAAGCAATAATAGATGAGGCAAGATTTCTAGCCGAATCGGGCTATAAAACCATTACCATGCTCGGACAAAACGTCAACTCCTACAGGGACGGGGAAACAGACTTTGCGTCCCTAGTACGTAAAATAAACGAAATTGACGGAGACTTTTTGATTCGCTTCATGACCAGCCACCCGAAAGACGCATCACTTGAACTATTTCAAGCGATGGCAGAAAGTGAAAAAGCAGCAAGACACATACACCTGCCGTTTCAAGCAGGAAGTGACCGGATTCTAAAACTAATGAACCGAGGTTACACTCAGGCGGAATATCTCGAAAAAATCGCAATTGCCCGTGAGCTGATGCCCGAAATAGTGATAACAAGCGACGTAATCGTCGGATATCCCGGCGAAACCGAAGAAGAGTTCGAAGATACGTTAAGCCTTGTTGAAAAAGCACAGTTCGAATCAATGTTCACATTTATTTTCTCAAAACGCCCCGGCACCGCAGCCGCGAAGCTGGAGGACACGGTAACAAGAGAAGAAAAGCAAGTCAGGTTCGACCGCCTCATGGTACTCCAAAATGAAATATCAGAAAGAAAACACGACGCATATGTTGGAAAAACAGTCCGTGTGCTCGTAGATGGCAACGCGCCCGATGAAGTGTACAAACTAAAAGCCCGTACAAACGGTGGAAGGCTTGTACATCTGATAGGCGAGCCGGAACTCATTGGTAACTTCATCGACGCAAAAATAACCCACAGCAACAACTGGTCACTCTTCGGCGAAGCATAGCAAGGAGCATTATCATGACAAAAGAAAAACTGGGAGTTGCCATAGACGTTGGAACAACAACAGTGGCACTGCACCTTATAGACGTAGCAACAGGTGAAAAACTTGCAACTGTAAGCGGCATTAATGCTCAAATACCCTATGGTGCAGACGTTACCAGCCGTATTCGATACTGCGCTGACAATGGACATGAAAAACTCACAAATTTAATCCGTGAGCAAATTGCGACAATGATAAACGAAGCATGCAGCCAAGCCGGAGCAGAAACGCAAAGCATCGAGCATATTACAATCGCTGCGAACACAGTCATGCAGCATTTGATTGCAGGATACTCTCCTGTGAGTATGGGCGTTGCGCCATTTACAACGAGTAGCCTTTTTGGCGAAGAACTTCCCGTATGGGAAGACCTGCCTGCTTCAAAATCCGCAATGATATATTACTCACCGGCAATATCGGCATACGTCGGCGGAGATATCACATCAGGACTGCTGGCTGCAGAGTTTGAACAATATAAAGATCCTACGATATTCCTTGACATCGGCACAAATGGCGAGATAGTTCTCAAACACGAAAACACTTACTATTGCTGTGCGACAGCGGCAGGTCCCGCATTCGAAGGCGCGGAGATAGCAATGGGAATGGCAGCGGAACCCGGAGCCATCGACCATGTAAAACTCGGAGCGAATAATGAAATATTATATACCACAATCGGCGGGATATCGCCGATAGGACTCTGTGGCTCCGGACTTCTCGACACACTCGCAGTATTCCTTGACATAGGAGCAGTTGACGAAACCGGACGGCTGTTAGAAAATGACAAGTATTATCTAACTAAAGAAAACGACGTCTACATAACAGCAGGGGACATAAGAAAACTGCAACTTGCAAAAGCAGCAATTGCCGCTGGAATAGAAGTATTACTGCACTTTGCGGGAATAACAGAAGCTGATGTAAAAACACTGGCGCTGGCAGGAGGCTTTGGCAGCTACATGGACGCACACAGCGCAGCAAGAATTGGACTTTTCCCAAAAACTCTGCTAGGAGTAGCAAAAGCACTTGGCAACACAGCAGGAGAAGGAGCCGCACTCACAGTCGGCTCCGAAAAAGCCAAAGTGCAACTAAAAAAAATACGCGAAAAATGTGAATACATAGAACTTTCATCAATAGCTTTCTTTAACGATAAGTTCGTTGAACATATGGCGTTTGAGGAATTATAAAAAATGACAAAATATGAAGAACTTGCAAAACTTGCAAAAAAAAACGGCTTCATACACTTCGCAGAGCTTGATATTGATACACTTGAGTTTATGCAAGAAATCCGGGATATGTGCAACCCGGAGCAATGTAGAAACTACAATAAATCATGGTCATGCCCACCCGCATGTGCAACACTCGAAGAAATGCGTGAGCGGATCAATAACTATAAAACAGGTATTCTTGTCCAAACCGTCGGCGACTTGGAAGACAGCATGGACTGGGACGGAATAATGGAAACCGGAGCACTGCACAAAGAAAACTTCGGAAAAATGCGGGAAGAACTAAGCGCAAGCAACAAAAAGATACTGGCATTGGGTGCAGGCGAATGCAAAATCTGCGAAGCCTGCACATACCCAAATAACCCCTGTCGCTATCCGGAAAAAATGGAAATCTCAATGGAAGCAAGCGGCCTCTTTGTAAGCAAAGTCTGCACAGACAACAACCTGCCCTACAACCATGGTCCGGACACAATCGCCTTCACATCATGCTTTTTATCCGGTTAAAAGAATAACGAGAATAAGGAGTGATAAATTATGAGAAGAAAAGACAGAGAAAAAGACAAAGCGTTTGCTCTTGAAATACTGCGTGAGTGCGAATACGCAACGCTGGCCACAATAAACGCAGACGGAACACCATATTGCATTCCGATTTCGCCTGTTTTGATTGAAAACACAGTATACTTCCATTGCGCACCGGAAGGACAAAAGCTAGAGAATATAAGTAAAAACAATGCTGTATGCATCAGCTGCGCTGGACATACAAAGCGTATTCCCGAAGATTTCACAACAGAGTATGAAAGCACAGTTGCAACGGGAATATGCCACATAGTTTCAGATGAAGAAGAAAAAATTATGGCATTAAATAAGCTCTGTGAAAAATATGCAAAAAGCAACATGGAGAACTTTGACGTAAGCATAAAAAAATCGCTGCACAAAACCTGTGTTTGCAAAATTGAAATAACTAATATAACCGGTAAATCAAACATTAACTGACAACACCGAAAACAATACAGCATTTAAAATCAAGAAATCCTCCGCCTGATAGATTACTCTAAAAAAGAAGGAGGTGAGAAACCGATGGGAAAAGCAGACAAAGAAACGCACGCAGCTGTCGAGCGCATGAAAGAGTTTATCGCAACCAACATACAAGAACCTATAACAGCAAAACAACTCTCAAACGCCGCGGGCTACTCGCAATATCACGCAGCACGAATATTCAAACAGTACACAGGGCAAATGCCGTTTGAATACATACGTGAAAGACGGCTTGTCAATGCCGCACTCGCACTCAGAAAAGACAATAAAAATGCAAAAGTAATAGACGTTGCGCTTGATTTTGTTTTTGACAGTCACGAAGGTTTTACCAGAGCATTCACAAAAGCTTTCGGAATAACACCAAAACGCTTTGCGTCTATTCCTAAACCTAAAGGCTGGCTAATCCCATACCGAGTTTCAAACCACCGAAAGAAAAATCGGGAGGAAACAAAAATGGCAGAGAAAACAGCAATAATATTCACACAAATTGTGGAAAGACCCGCACGTAAACTACTATTAAAACGTGCAAAAACAGCAGAAGACTACTTCGATTATTGCGAAGAGTTCGGATGTGAAGACGAAGAAACAGGCAACTCAATCCCATGGGAAACAGTCAGTAAAATAAAAGAAGCGCTATACGAACCGGTCGGAATGTGGCTGCCGGACAACATGCGTCCGAAAGACACAGGTGTATATTCTCAGGGCATAGAAGTTCCATACGATCATAACGGAGAAATACCGGAAGGCTTCGAGCTCATTGACTTGCTACCATGCAAAATGCTGATATTCCAAGGTGAGCCGTACGATGATAGCGAGTTTGAACAAGCCATATCAGCACTTTGGGAAAGAATAGAAAAATTCAACCCCGAAGTTTACGGATATGAATACGCAGACGAACTCGCACCAAGAATGCAACTTGCACCGCTAGGCTGGCGAGGCTACATAGAAATGCGCCCCGTCAGAGAACTGCAGAACAGAGAATAATCTTTTTTTAACACCGCCAGCGAATAAAAACAGACGCACTACTGTAAAAGTAACGCGTCTGCTTTATATTGCACTTGCCTTATATAATAAACAAAAATCATCTACAGAGCATTTAAGCTCTCATGGTTAAGAATCAGCACCGGGCTGTCAAGCTTCTCGCGTGTTGCTACCTCGCGAATATATTGCGAAGAAGCGGCAGCAGAATCGGTTTCATTTACAACACCGTCTAAAAAGTTCGTGATATACTCAACGGAAACAATTTCATCAACAATAACGCCGCGTTTTTTATCGCCTGTTTCAACGACCATCATCATCACGCGGTCATCATCGGAAGTTTTTGCAGATACATAGTCGCCTAAGCCAAATAATGCACGTAAATCCATCAAATCAATCATATCGCCTCGAGATCTTGTGATACCCGGGCAATGGTGCGCGGCATCCACAATAGGAGTTATATCTCCGATTATCTCAATTGATAAAACATACTTGCTGTTAACGCCATACTCGGTGCCATCAACAGAAAAAACAATCCACGGATAATCCTTTTCAGAACGCTCCTCTTCAAGCTCCTCGCCTAAGAGTTCTCTGGTCAGTTCTTCTCTAAGTTCATTACGAAGCATTTCTTTCAAGGCTTCTACATCCACACCACTTAATTCCTTGCTAATTGCATCACTCATAAAACCCACCTCTTACCTTTCTAATATACTCGTGTCAAAAGTGTATCATACACGTATCGTTAGAGTCAATAGCACCTCACTCAATAAGACCTATATCCATTTTAAGCCTGATAATTCGGCTGACACTTTCATCAATACGGCTTTCCGAAATATCACCGCTCTCGACAGCAGCAACAAGCGCAGAAATCGTTTCTTCCACATCAACAGGCATCAAAATAATATCAACCCCCGCACCGACAGCAGTAACAGCGACGAACGGAGTACTGTAGTGCCGGGAAATTGCATTCATTGCTAAAGAATCAGTTATAATAACACCATCAAAAGCCAGTTCTCCACGCAAAACATCGGTCAATAGCGCGGAAGATAAAGTAGCGGGCAAGTCATCAACATCCGGCACAATCAGGTGACCTGTCATAACCATATTGGCACCTGCCGCAATACCGGACATAAAAGGCAAAAATTCTTCTTCAAGCAGTTCATCAAGACTTCTATTTACATATGCAGTATTATAGTGCGAGTCCTCGCGCGTATTTCCATGCCCCGGGAAATGCTTAATAGAACATGCAATACCGTTTTCAACAAAACCGCGAACAGCGGCTGCAACAAGCTCTGCAGCTGTTTCAAAGTCTCTGGAAAACGCACGGTCACCAATCACGGTGTTTGAAGGGTTGGACCAAACGTCGGCAACCGGTGCGAAGTTAGTGTTAAAGCCGTGTAATTTTAAAGCATCAGAGAGTATAACAGCATTTTCAAACGCAACTTCTTCTCCGCCTTCTTCATATGTAAGCATCGCGCGTACGGTATGCGCACCTATAGTTGACCGAAGCCGAGCAACGCGCCCGCCTTCTTCGTCGACAGCAATTAAAAGAGGAATATTAGAAAATCTCTGCAAAGCCGAGTTAAGAGACTTTATCTGTTCACCGCTTACAATATTTGGCGGAAAATGTATAATTCCCCCGACAGGAAACTCCTCCAATGCAGTTTGTGCGGCCTCTCCCGCGAGTGTAACATCGGTAACTCCGGCAAATGAATCAAGAGTCACAATCAACATTTGACAAATCTTTTCGTGCAGTGTCATGGAATCAACAATTTCAAAGATTCTTTCGGTAACATAATCGACAGGCTCATCCTCCGATTCTTGTACATCGGAAGAGGTATCAGCAGGCCTAATGCCGGAAACAAATAAAGTCTCCTCTAATGCAACCTCCGGCGTAGGCTCAGGCGTTGGAGAATCTAGCGGCAAAACAGACTCAGGAGAGTCTGTTTCTTGTGCACAAGCGAATAAAAACACGAAGACCGATAAAAATAAAATAATTAAAAAGGCTTTTTTCTTCATTACTCCACAACTATCTTAATCTCGTCGTCTGTTGCCGACAGGTTAACTTTTTTAACCGGATGCTCATACTTAGCAATCATTTCGGCGGCAATCTTATCTTCAATTTCCTTTTGTATCATGCGCCGGAGATTTCTGGCGCCATATGCTTGAGAGAAAGATTTTTTTGTTAAACAATCCAATAAACTATCATCATAATTCAGTTCAATCGGTTTTTCAGCCATAGATTCGCGTAGTTCATTAAGCATCAACCTTGCAATCGACTTAAAATGATCTTCCGATAAATGATTAAAATATACAACCTCGTCAACACGATTGAGAAATTCCGGACGTAAGAAATCCTTAAGAGCCTTTTCCGCCTTTTCTTTGCCTTGCTCATCAGCCGAACGGTTAAACCCGACAGCGCCGTCTTTTCTGTCGCTTCCTGCATTAGTAGTCATGATTATTACAGTGTTTTCAAAGTTGATATTACGCCCGTGCGCATCGGTGATATGTCCGTCATCAAGAATCTGGAGCAGTATATTCATAACATCCGGATGAGCTTTTTCAATTTCGTCAAAAAGAACCACACTGTAAGGCTTACGGCGTATTTTTTCAGTTAATTGACCCGCTTCATCATAACCGACATACCCGGGTGGCGAGCCGATTATTCTTGAAACGGCGTGCTTTTCCATAAACTCGGACATATCGAGCCTTATAAGCGATTCGGGAGAATCGAAAAGATCCGAAGCCAGACGCTTAACAAGTTCTGTCTTACCAACTCCTGTTGAACCTATGAAGATAAAAGATACAGGCTTTCGCTTTGATGAAATGCCGACACGATTTCGTCTTATTGCGGCGCAAACCGAATCAATAGCTTCATCCTGACCGATAATGCTCTCTTTAAGCCGCTTATCCAGTTCGGAAAGCCGCTTAAACTCATCTTCTCGGATATTCGAAGCCGGCACCTTTGTCCAAAGCTCAATCACACGGGCAAGGTTATCAATAGTAAGCACAGGGTCACCTTCAAGCTCAAGCGTATCAAGCTCATCAGAAAGGCGAAAATCGAGACTGCGTATTTCGGCAAGCCTGGCGTAATCGCTGCCATCAGGCGCGGAAAGAATCAAATCGCGCTCCTTTTGTAAATCAGCTCTTTCTTTTTTTATTGCGTCTTTGCGTGCGATTATCTCGCTCTTAAGATTCATATCCGAGCAAGCCTCATCAATTAAATCTATAGCCTTATCAGGCAGGAACCTGTCTGTTATATACCTCTCGGAAAGGGTTACAGCCTGACGTGCAATATCCTCGGAAACTCTGACACCATGAAAAGCCTCATAATAATTTTTTATACCTATTATTATTTCAACAGATTCGTTTATTGATGGCTCAGAAACAATTACAGGCTGGAATCTGCGCTCAAGAGCCGCATCCTTTTCGATATGCTTTCTGTACTCATTAAACGTTGTAGCCCCAATGACTTGTATTTCTCCCCGGGAAAGCGCAGGCTTTAAGATATTAGCGGCATTCATCGAACCTTCGGCGTCTCCCGCGCCGACAAGGCTATGCACCTCATCAATGACGAGAATCACATTACCATGATTTCTTATCTCCTCTACAAGCCCCTTCATACGGCTTTCAAACTGTCCTCGAAACTGTGTACCGGCAACAAGAGCTGTTAAATCAAGCAGGTATACTTCTTTGTTACGCAGCTTATGGGGAACATCATGATTGTGAATACGCTGCGCAAGTCCCTCGGCAATTGCGGTTTTACCAACTCCCGGCTCACCGATCAGACAGGGGTTGTTTTTCTGTCTGCGGTTAAGAATCTGAACAACACGTTCAGTTTCTGTTTCGCGTCCGATAATCCTGTCAAGTTTGCTTTCTGCGGCTTTTCGCGTTAAAGATATGCAATAACTTTCAAGATACTTACGTCTTTTACTCCCGTGGCTTCCACCGGTACCGCCGCTTTGCTCCTTATCCTTAGGATCACGGCCGGGTCTCGGAAAGTCTCTGGGAGGAGAATCATCAGGTCCGCCGAAAAGTCTGTTTAAAAAAGGAAATGTGGCAGTTTTTCCATCTTCGGTATTATCCTGTTCATCCTGATCGGTAAGACTCTCAAGCCCGCCCATTGCTTCCATCATCTCATCAGTGAGACTCTCTAAATCCTCATCGGTTAACCCCATTCTCTTGATGATATCTTCAACGGGTTTGATATTCAATTCACGCGCACATTTCAGGCAAATCCCTTCATTAGTGGATTGCCCGTTTTCAATTCTTGTAATGAAAATTACTGCGGGGTTTCGTTTGCATCTTGAACAGATTGTTGGTTGCATAGTTCCTCTCCGGTATTTTCTCCGTCGCCATCATCGATAATATCGCTTCTGTCACTACCGATCGGCTTCGGTCTGGCTTTCATTATTTTTATATATGAGCATATATATGCGGCAAGTGCTACTAATGTGAAGCAAATTGCGACAGATGTCAGTATATTGGCAACATAGTTTGGAATACCGCTAAACAGCATCAGCGCAATGCATACAAGGAAAAACACAAAAGTTGATGCTTTCCCGATAAAGTTTGCGGGCGGCAGCTCAACATGAGCTTTCTTATGCAATACAAGCCCGCCAACCCCCATTAAAACCTCTTTTACGAAAAAAACTAGGACAACCCAAAGCAGAATTGGTCTGGTAATGGTGATACAAATCAAAACAGTAAATGTCATAAGCTTGTCTCCCAACGGGTCGAGGAGCTTACCAAGCTTTGACTGGGCATCAAACCTGCGCGCTATAAAACCATCCAGAAGGTCACTAAGTCCGGCAACTGCATAAACGAGAATAGCATAATACTTAATATCACGCGTGTCGGCAAAGTAAGCAATTACAAAAACCGGCACGAGACAAATTCGAAAAATAGATATTATGTTTGGAACTACTTTCACCAATTGATACCACCTAGTGTTTTAATTAACTGCAGCAAAACTAAATTCCGAGGAGACCTGCGATAGGGTTATTATTGACAAGATATCTCAAAATAGTTGTGTTTTCAAGTGTTGAAGATATCAACAATCCAAAGTATCGTACAATTACCGCCATGGCATACACAATAATTACACCTTTTACAAGACCAAAGACAGAGCCGGCAATAAAATCGACAAGCTTAAGACCCGGCAGTGCAAAAACAAACCCGACAAGATTGCCAATAACAGCAAAAACTATTGCGATTAGCAGGAAGGCTATTCCAAATACAGCAACGTATGAAAATGCCGAAGATAATCTGTCAGCGATTACATCCGCGAAGTAGTTGTAATGCTCCTCCTCATCGATATCAATTGATTGCTCGGCAACTTTTACTGCAGCGGCTTCCGGCAGACCCAACTCACGAAGAGCCATATATGCGGTTCCGAAATCCACATCGTCAATTTCGTGATCATGAGCAAGCTCTTGATATTCGACACCTTCTTCTGCCATTTCTGTAATTGTTGTCTCTATCATGCCTCCAATAAAAGGAATCATCATACCCTTGGCTTCTTTTGAATATGCTTGCGCTGCTATATTGGCAACAAGCAAGGCTGCAATAAGAGAAACAACGCCGAAAACACCGCGTATAAGTCCGTTTTTATACCCGCGCCATGCACAAAAAGCGACAGTTCCAACTATAGCTAAGTCAATTAACAAAGCAGTCACTTTCTATTGTTCCTTCCTTTTAATGTTTATAGATTAAAGCAATTATTCAGTATCTATTCTTACTACAACCGCGGAGTTATCACTTGTTGCAAGAGCCGTGCCGTTATTTACCGCAAGCACCTTGCTCGCTCCGGCGGCTGAGATATTATCCTCGGATGCCGGGAACTCATCAAGAGTATCATTGAGAAATAATATACCATCGTTTTTCAGGATGACAAACGATTTGTCGGCTGCTGACATAGATATAATCTCTCGCCCTGTCGCCTTTTCCGCAAGAATCGTACCATCCGTAAGAAGCGTTATAAGCCGGCCCTGATAACCGATACCGTAATCATAAAGGTGTAATACAATAAAGTCTTCATCATACGCGTAACCGCCAAGGCGTTTATCGGCGAATGCATATAGCATTTTACCGCTTCCAGATCGCTCAATGAGAAATAAAGAATCCGTTGAAAAGACCAGAACATCACCGTTAGTCAAGTAAACTATATCGACAATTAAACCGCTTGTATAATCAAATAGATGATCAGGATCTTTATCTGTATCAATACCATGATAGAAAGATACCCTGCTGCCTGTGTTTGTGTAGTTTAGAATCGCAAGACTTTTATTATCATGCGAAAGCTCTGCGGAAAGAACAAATCCGGTTCCCTTACTCGCCCTGAGTACGCTTGTACCTGAGCTGTTATATACCGTCACAATGCCTCTGTAAACTCCGCTTTCCTGGGTTACAATGCAGAACCAGCCATTTTGATTTAAAGAGGCGGACACAACAGTACCTTCTGTTTCTATTGACGATAAAATCTGTGTTTTATTGAAAACGCGCACAGACGTGCCGCCAATATCAAAAGCGATGCCACGCCCTCCGGAGCTGATGATTGCAGGCTGAACCATACGGAATGAATCTCTGAGTGTCTCGCGGCCTTCTGCATCAAGAACTTTCAAGCCGAGAGTACCTACCGCTGCGATTGAACCATCTAGGTTCGCAAACATTCGGGCACGTCCAACGCTGAAGTTAAACTCTTGGGCAGAAATCTCTGACGGACGCGGCGAAAATAAATCTGTAAGCCACGAAGACCCCGTGTTATGCCATGTTAAAAGAGAAACAACAACAAACGCAACGATAGCAAAGACAACAAGCAATAAAACAAGCTTTATTAATCTGCGCTTTTTTCTTTTCGGAATAGCATCGCCGCTCATATATTCTCCCTGATATTATTTTTGCGCAGCAAATATAATATCATGATTATTATCAAAAAGATATAGAATTTACATGAACATCTCCCCGACCTCACCATTATACCATATTTTTGTAAGATACAAACCGTCCGAAGGAACAGTAGGCCCCGCAAATCGACGATCTTTTTGCTCCAATAGTGTTGGTATGTCATCGGGAGAAATCTTGCCTTCAGAAACGTATAAAAGTGTACCGGCCATAGCTCTTGCCATATTATAAAGAAACCCGTCAGCACAAGCACGGAATTCTATAAAACCCCCGCAATCCTCAATCTCATACCAATAAACAGTTCTGACGGTCGTTTTTGTCTCAGTTCCGACAGAACGGACAGCCGCAAAATCATGCGTTCCGACAAAATGCCGGGAAGCCTCCTTCATAACCTCGATATCGAGAGCTTGTGGATAAAAATAAGCCCTGCCAGAATAAAACGGATTTCGGATTCGCGAATTAAATATCCTGTAAGTATACTCCTTTTTTACACACGATAGATTCGCGTCGAAATCGTCAGGCACTAACATGGCACTCTGAACAGAAATATCTGCGGGAAGCAAAGAGTTAATCGCAAGCGGCAGCCTGTCAGCCGGGATGTTCGCCGAAGTTTTGAAATTAGCACAATACCGCTCAGCATGTACCCCCGCATCGGTTCGCCCGCAGCCATGTACTTTGACAGGATGCTCACACAAACGAGACAAAACAGACTCAAGTGTACCGGCAACAGTAACTTCCGACTTCTGAACCTGCCACCCATGGTACCTCGACCCGTCAAACATTATCCTCAAAGCAATGTTTTTCATACTTTCTCCATGTATTTTAGTTCTCGTTTGTAAGATAGAGCGGATAACCCCAATCCGCTCTATGCTGCATATCTCCCCAAGAATAACACAGCTGCAATAACAAAACCACCAAACAGCAATGCAGCAAAATCCCTGCCGGAAAAACGCAGCACCTTCATCTTTGTTCTACCCTCACCACCGTGATAACAACGACTCTCCATAGCGGTTGCAAGCTCTTCGGCACGGCGGAACGCACTTATAAAGAGTGGAATAATGAGCGGCAAAATAGCCTTAGCCCTCTTAATCAGACCACCGGTTTCAAAATCTGCGCCTCGTGACTTCTGGGCACTCATTATTTTATCTGTTTCTTCGATAAGAGTTGGAATCATTCTTAAGGCAATGCTCATCATCATCGCAAACTCATGAACGGGAAGCTTTATTCGCTTTAGCGGACTCAACATTCGCTCAAGCCCGTCTGTTAAGGTTATTGGAGAAGTTGTGTATGTCAGCAGAAACGCACCAACTATAAGCATCATAAACCTTGCCGCCATAAAAACCGCAGTTAAAACACCCTCACGGGTAATCACAATCACACGATATTCAAATAGAATTGTTTCTCCGCGAATGAAGAAGATGTTAAGAACTACAGTAATGCAAATAATGATAAAAACCGGTCTAAGTCCGCGAAATACAGCTCTAGGCTTTATTTTAGAAATTGTAAGACAAGTAATAAGCACAGCGAGCATAAAACCGTATGCAGGAAATCCCTTTGCCATAAAAAGTGCCGTAAAGTATAAAACAATAAAAAGAAACTTTGTACGGGGGTCCAACCTATGAACAACCGTATCACCGGGGAAGTATTGACCTAAAGTGATGTCTTTCAGCATATGTTTTTATCCTTTTGTTGTTTGTTGCGTCAGGGATAGGGGTAAAATATTAATTTCGTAAAGCGTAGTCACGGATAGTGGAGCGCCGATAGTGTGCGCAGGGATGCGCACTCTGGCGGAAGAAATTAATATTTTAACCCCTATCCCTGACGCACTCCATTCTTCAACTCAGCAAGAGCATGACGCAACTGCGAAGTAGTATAAATACCTTGTTTTAAAGGTAACCCGAGTGAACGAAGCCGCGCGGAAATCATTGCGGCTTTGGGTGCAGCCAGACCGAGCTTACGAAGGCGCTCAGATTCAGAAAAAACCTGAGCCGGAGGACCTTCCATCGCAATACTACCACTGTTAAGAAGCACGATTCTATCAACATTTCGTGCAATCTCTTCCATGTTGTGCGTCACTAAAATAATTGTGGCACCGTGCGTAGTCTTATAATTCATAACATTGCGTACTATCTCCGCCTGTCCTTGAGGGTCAAGTCCCGCAGTCGGCTCGTCCAGGATAAGCACTTCGGGGCGCATAGCGATAACACCAGCAATAGCAGCGCGCCGTTTTTCTCCGCCGGAAAGACCAAAGGGAGACTTATCCATAAACGATTCGTCGAGACCAACGAAACCCGCCGCTTCATAGACACGCTCGCGTATCTCCGACTCAGAAAGACCCATATTTTTGGGACCAAAAGCGATATCCTCAAAAACAGTAGCTTCAAAAAGCTGATATTCAGGATACTGGAAAACAAGCCCAACTTTAAATCGAATATCTCTTGTATGCTTTTTCGATTCATGAATATTAACACCATCATAAAAAACTTGCCCGGAAGTCGGCTTCAAAAGCCCGTTCAGATGCTGGATAAAAGTAGACTTACCCGAACCGGTTGCACCGATTATACCTATATATTCACCCTTTTCAGCAGTAAAATCAATATCATGCACAGCCACACGCTCAAAAGGCGTGCCAACACTGTAAGTATGTGTTAAGTTTTCAGTCCTGATAAGAGCCAATTTCGTTACTTCCTTATAAATTTAAAACCCCAAATATCGCCTCTGCACATTCATCCACCGACAGCGCATCAAGCGGCAAGTCAAATCCATCATCCCTAAGCTCATGCAATAAAACTGCGGTTTCCGGAATATCAAGCCCTGTCTCACGCAAAGCATCAAAATCACGAAAAACCTCACGGGGCGTCCCGTCCATAATAATATCCCCGTCAGACATTACTATTAACCTATCCGCGTCAATAGCCTCATCCATGTGATGTGTAATTAAGATAACTGTTACGCCATGATTGTCACGCAAATCCCGCATTATCTTTATTATACTCTCCCTGCCGCGAGGATCCAGCATTGCAGTGGGCTCATCAAAAACAATACACTTGGGCCGCATTGCCAGCACACCGGCAATAGCAACTCTTTGTTTCTGACCGCCCGAAAGCAAATGCGGAGCATGCGTACGATACTCATACATTCCGACAATCTTTAAAGCCTCATCCACACGACGGCGAATCTCATCAGACGGATAACCAAGATTTTCGGGAGCAAACGCAACATCTTCCTCAACAACAGTCGCAACTATCTGATTATCAGGATTCTGAAAAACCATTCCCACACGGCGGCGAATCTCAATAAGGTAATGTTCATGAGAAGTATCCATATCTTCAACAAAAACACGCCCGCCGCCCGGAAGCAAAATTGCATTAAAATGCTTTGCCAACGTTGTCTTCCCCGAACCGTTATGACCGATAACAGCGACAAAAGTTCCCTTCTCAATTTCAATGCTGAGATTATTAAGAACCAGCTTAGGAGCTGAACCATCCATAGAACTATATGAAAACTCCAAATTTTCAGTTTTAATTATACTTTCCATATTTTAGTACCCATTGCACTGCCCCCACCATTATTAAAGTCCAAATCCATCGTAGCGTACGCATCTAAGTCCATACCGGCGCGTACACCTGCAAGAAACTCATAATAACCTTGGCAACCAATCATTGCCGCATTGTCACCACATAAATCCGGCGGCGGAATAAACAAAGTACGGCCATCAGCCCCGGCAGCTTTCAAGAAATCAGCACGAATACGCGAGTTCGCCGCAACACCACCGGCAACAGCAATTTTTTCACGCCCAAACTCTGCAGCAGCAGCCATAACACGAGGCACAAGAATATCGCTCACCGTACGGGCAAACGAAGCCGCAAGCGACGCCGTGTCAAGCGTCTCCCCCTTCTGCTCCGCATTATGAACAATATTAATAACAGCAGTCTTCAAACCTGAAAAAGACATATCGTAAGGCGCACCCTCAATAACAGGAAGCGGCAGACAAAACAGCGAATCATCACCACCCTGCGCTAGCTTGTCAAGGGCGGGACCACCGGGATAACCTAACCCCAGAATACGTGCGACCTTATCAAAACACTCACCGGCGGCATCATCACGCGAACGCCCGATTATTGCAATGTCGGTATGTCCGCGAACATCCGCAATTAAGCTGTTGCCGCCTGACACAATAAGAGATAAAAACGGCGGTTCAAGTTCGGGAAAAGCAATATAATTAGCTGCGATATGCCCCCTGATATGATGTACCGGAATCAGCGGTACATCAAGGGCCATTGCAAGTCCTTTGGCATAATTAACGCCAACAAGAAGAGCACCAATCAACCCCGGAGCATTGGTAACTGCAACCGCGTTAATATCAGACTTAGTGATACCTGCATTAGATAAAGCAAGCTCAGAGAGCCGCCCGATAACAGCAACATGATTACGTGAAGCAATTTCAGGCACAACACCGCCATATAAGGCATGCATATCCGCCTGCGAAAAAAGCTCACTCGAAAGAACCTCCCGCCCGTTCCGAACAACAGCAACCGCAGTCTCATCACAAGATGTCTCTATTGCAAAAATGGTCATAACGCCCTGAATTATATACCGCACACCCCCGCCTGTCAATGTAGAAAGCACCTTATAAGGTGCTTTCATAAACCCTTAAACTGTATACGCAGTGGCCGCTGTGCTACCGCCCTCGCCGGTCCAGTTTGTATGGAACATCTCACCGCGAGGCTTATCAACACGTTCATAAGTATGAGCGCCGAAGTAATCGCGCTGTGCCTGCAGCATATTGGCGGGCAAACGCGCTGTGCGGTAGCCGTCATAATACGTTAAAGCACTTGCAAACGCCGGGATAGCCACACCATTCATAACAGCAGCGGCACAAACCCTGCGCCAGCCGTCCTGAGCGGCAGCCAAAGCATCACAGAAAAACGAATCTAGCATTAGATTATCTAAATCGGGATTCTTATCAAATGCCTCTTTTATATTAGAAAGGAAAGTAGAGCGGATTATACAACCGCCGCGCCAAAGCATCGCAATAGAGCCGAAATTCAAATCCCAATTAAACGAAACCGAGCAAGCCCGCATCAGAGCAAACCCCTGCGCGTAAGAAACAATCTTTGACGCAAACAAAGCTTGACGAATATCCTCAATAAACGCAGCCTTATCACCCGAAAACTTACCGGCAGGGGAGGGACCTTTTAATATAGAAGAAGCCCTGATCCTCTCGTCTTTTAATGCCGAAAGGCAACGCGCATAAACAGCCTCACCGATAAGAGTAAGTGGTATACCCTCGTCGAGTGACGCCACAGAAGTCCATTTACCTGTTCCTTTTTGACCTGCGGTATCTAAAATCTTCTCAACTATCGCGCTGCCGTCCTCATCTTTAAATGCGAGAATATCCCTTGTAATTTCAATTAAATAACTGTCAAGAACACCTTCGTTCCAGTTCTTAAAGACCTCATGCATTTCATCAGCATCCATACCAAGACATTCTTTCATAAGAAAATATGCTTCGCAAATAAGCTGCATATCACCATATTCTATGCCGTTATGCACCATTTTTACAAAATGCCCTGCACCATCGCTGCCTACCCAGTCGCAACAAGGAACCCCACCGTCGGCAGTAGCTGAAATAGCCTGAAAAATAGGAGCAATATGACTCCACGCCGCAAAAGAGCCACCCGGCATTATACTCGGACCTTTCAGAGCACCCTCTTCGCCGCCTGAAACACCCGTACCTATGAAGAGCAAACCCTTTGACTCAACATACTTTGTGCGCCGGATAGAATCTGGAAAATGTGAATTTCCGCCATCAATAATTATATCTCCTGGTGAAAGAAGCGGAATCAAAGCCTCAATATTGTCATCAACAGGCTTACCTGCTTTGACCATAATCATTATCTTCCGAGGTGTTTTTAAGCTGTCAACCAACTCTTGCAGCGTATACGTTCCGATTATATTATGCCCCTTGGCGCGACCTTCAACAAAGTTTTTGACCTTATCTGTAGTCCTGTTATAAACACTAACGGAAAACCCCTTGCTCTCAATATTCATAACAAGATTCTCACCCATAACAGCGAGCCCCACAATACCAATATCCGATTTACTCATTTCAATCTCCCTTCTAACGCTTAACCCGTGCGTTCCCTTTTACAATGCTCCAAACGACATCCTCATCCGCCGGACAAGCAAAGTCTTCCAAAACAGTTGTAGCAAGAGCACCGGAAGCCCAGCCGAACTGAGTCGCCTTCTCAGGAGACATACCACGCAAAATACCGTATAGCAAACCGCCTGCAAAACCATCACCGCCGCCGATGCGGTCAAGAATCTGAATGGGCTTCGGCTCAATAACGGTGAGCTCATCGCCAAACAGCGACAATGCACCCCACATATGCTCATTTACAGAAATAACCTGCCGCAGAGTATTTCCGAAAACACTTGCGTTCGGAAAAGCTTTCTTAACACGGACAATCATCTCCTTAAACCCGTCAATCTGAGCCGAAAGGTCGTTGCCGCCATGCCCCGGACCCTCAATCCCCAGTGAAAGCTGATAATCCTCTTCATTACCGATAAGAATGTCAGTCATACTTACCATCTCGGTAAAGCTCTTACGCAACTCACCCTCTCTGCCATCCCAAAAAGAAGCGCGATGATTAAGGTCAAAAGAAACAAGAGTCCCGTGTTTCTTAGCTGCATTAGCAGCGTCCATACAAAAACGTGTGGTTTCCGGCGAAATAGCACCGACAAGACCGGACAAATGAAGAATGGCAACACCTTCTTCACCAAAAATCTTCTCAAAATCAAAATCCTTTGAGCTTAAAACCCTGCCGACCTCACCCGCACGGTCATTATGAACACGGGGACCTCTTGTACCAAACCCGCTGTCGGCAATATTAAACTGATGACGATAACCCCAAGGACCGCCTTGGGGAATATCGGGACCGTAAAAATCAATATTACGGCGACGTAATTCACCCTTAATAAACAAAGAAATTGGGCTGTCCTTAACAAAATTTGTCATTACCAGGCCCTTAAAGCCTAAAGAAGAAGAAATACTGATAATATTAGATTCTGCAGAAGTCGCCTGCATATAAAAGGTATTACTGGTATGCACCGGCGCCCCGTTCGGAGGACTGATCCGGACCCCCATACTCGTAGGCACAGCAATACCATACTTACAATTTTCACGTAATTTCATTTTAAACCATTCCTTTCTGTTATCCCTTCAGAGCCCATAACCCTAAAGCAGGATTTTCAATAAAGAATACCTCTTCTCCATCAGGCATCGTATTATATCCGGTCTTCAGTTTACGAGGGTCATACTTTGCAACAGCCTCATCATAAGGCATATAATTAAACGCGGCACCCTCAACCTCATCGCGGCTCAGCTTCCCTGTGGCGTAAGATACCTTAAAGCGGCCATCCGTCGAACCATGTATCAAATGTGCCGCTGCGGAAAGATTGCTCTGCAGCTCAGACTCATGCTCGCAAAGCTTCAAGATCTTATCTCTCCCGACATAACCGAACTTACGTATCAAGCGGTCAATTTCCGAATCCTCACCAAACATTTTTACACCGGGAGCTATAATAATTAAATGACCATTGTCAGCCATAGCCATGCGGGTACGGTAAATAGCCTTGTTTCCAAGCCATGTAGAATGAAATTCCCGCTCATCCAACCAAACCACGCAGGTCTGTATCGGTGAATCCATCCAAATTAAGTTATGCTTACGCGAAAGTTCCACAGCCCGGTTAAATCCTTTACGTCCTTTATCGATATAAAGCCCGATAATATCAGTTTTTTCGCCCTCGGTTACTGTAACAGTTAAAACATACTCAACAGGCAGCTTCGAAATAAAGTTTTCCTCAGCATAATCAAAAACCTTACGTACGGGAGAATAGTCATTGCCCATGATTTGCTCCATACCGCACACAGCGCCGAGCATATGAGACATGTTGATAAACCGGCTTCCGCCGCAACCGACAACTATGTTTTTAGTATAGTTTGCAAGGCCGACAACCTCGTGAGGGACAACCTGACCGATAGATAAAATTAAGTCATACGAAGAATCAAGCAGGTAATTTGAAACTTCGACGTCCAAAGACTCATTCATTAACCCTCCGGAAACTTTACTTACAAATCCGGCAGGAACCTCACCGATTTTGGAGACATTATCACGCCAATCATGCACAAGAAAACGTTCAGCAGGTATACCGTCACCAAAGAATGCAATCTGCTCTTCTCTTGTCATTGGCTTGTGTGTACCTAAAGCAGGCAGCACATCAACATGAACCCCGTCCAGCAGTTCGTAATAGAGTGAAGTTATAATCCCTGCCCCAGAGTTCAGGCGCGTAATATCGGGAGGAATAAGGAGCACCTTCTTCAAATCTCTGCCCTTTATAGCCTTTATGGCACAGTCTTTTAGTTGCTCATAACTTAGTCCGTTTTTCTCGTTCTCTGCAATAATTAAATCCAAAAAACTCACCCCTTCACTACTCTATTTTTTATGGTTGCAAGCTTTGATAACTCAAACCCAATGACCGACACAAGACACATCCCCGTGCATACCAGTATTTGTACACGGTTCAACGGCACTGTTGAGAATATATCATTAAGCACCGGGACATAAATAACGGCAAGAAGAATCACAAACGAAATAAACGTCGCGATGTTCAAAAAACTATTTCCGAATAACTTACGACCAAAGCCTGAGAAAGAGCAAGACTTTGAAGGGAATATAACAAGAAGCTCACAGGAGGCTAGAGTAAAAAAGCACATGCTCATTGCGATTATATAATCATTTACAACAAAGTAGCCATACAGAAAAGCTCCTATTGAACTAAGCGATATAAATGCAGAGCGGATACTCACAGTGCTTTTATTAATTATAGCGTCTTTGGCTTCGTTCGTGTTTTTTGTCGCAACAACTTTTTCCAAACGTTCAACGCCAAAAGCATATGATGAATACAAAGTTGATAATAAACTCACAAGCAGTAGTTGTGTAGCAATGAGCGGTACAGGTAATCCAAATAGAATAAAAACAAAAAACAATAATATTTTACCAAAATCGCAACTCATCAAGTACTCGGTGAACTTTCTGATATTTGTATAAAT
>Ga0123356_10002158_pt1 | contig 21229 bp, 16 predicted proteins | sample TergutEmb28metaG_2_FD_92546 | JGI IMG/M metagenome (GOLD analysis project Ga0123356, IMG submission 92546) | Embiratermes neotenicus P3 segment gut microbial communities from Petit-Saut dam, French Guiana - Emb289 P3 | ecosystem: Host-associated > Arthropoda: Insects > Digestive system > Gut ... | reverse complement strand
TGGATTTGGTTTTAAACCCGACGTATTTGCAAAAGCCGCTGAAAAACTCAGCGGTAATAAGCTTGACCTCGGAGATGTTGCTTACGAATTTTCGTTCCTTGGTGATGTAGCGTGCAGATTCATATTGTGGAAACCGGACGAGGAATTCCCGCCATCGGCACAAATCCTCTTCTCGGACAACTCTGTATTGATGTACAACGCCGAAGACCTTGCAGCCGTCGGCGATGTTATCATAAGTGTATTAAAAGAAGTGTCTTCATGAAGCGATATCTTCACCTATCTTTTTTGCATGGACAACCAGACCGAAAACAGCACCGCAAAGCCCGCCGATTATATGCGAGATGCGCGAGACATTGTCACTCGTAAATAGCCCGAGGATTATTTCATTGCCGATATACAAAACTGCAACAAGCAGTACCGTTATCGGCAATCTTCCTTGTCTGATGTTTGTAAACGATGCCATCAATATCAGCATAAATACGATCCCGCTGGCACCGACTAACACTACGCCCGGAAAGATCAGCACTTTAAAAAGTCCGGTTATGAATGCTGTTATGACTATAGCCAGAACAAGGCGTCCTCCGCCATATTTTTCTTCAACCATAGGTCCTATGGCAAGGATCATCATGAAATTGCCGACATAGTGGCTGATACCCGAGTGGACCAGAACATGAGTAAATAAACGGACATATTGCATCGGATCAAAAATCGATGTTCGTCGTGCACCAAACAGCATAACCATATTTATGGGTGTGATAAGATCGATAATGAGCACTATCAGGGCTATGAGCGTAAGCCATAGTATTACGGGGGAATTCAAATCTACTGCAAAGCTGCGCTTTTTTATTCTCTTTTCACCTGACATTACTTAAACTCCGGCAGCGGCGGCATTAAACTTAGTGCCTTTTTGTATCTCTTTATGTCTTTATCATTGATTTTAATGAACTTTTTAATGAGCCGCGCTCCCCTTTTGGTTGTGGTCGTCGTCAGCCTGTTATGTTCATTGTCTTTTTCAAGACTGTCAATGTACCCTTGCAACCTCAGCTGCTCAGAATATGTTTCACAATATTCTTTATATCGCGCTTCTTTTTCCGCCTTCATTTGAGCATAATCCACGGTCATATCCCTCCTGACGTTTTATTCATATTTACTTGGAAGTGTAGCACTTTATAAAGCATTTGTCTACAGACACAAGAAAAAATGAATCCTTGCATTTTATATGTGGATATGCTACCATCATAAAGCCAACCGGCAATTAGTTTTAAAGAATCTTAATATCTCTGAATGTACTCAAAGAAGCGCAGTTTCTCCAAGAACCAATTAATAATAATTATGCTTCCGTAGCTCAGTCGGTAGAGCACCCCCTTGGTAAGGGGGAGGTCTCCGGTTCAAGTCCGGTCGGAAGCTCCAAGAGTGCTTGCCCTCACTTTGTGGGCTAGCACTTTTCTTTCTTATTGATAAATATGACTAAAATGATTAGAATAGTATCAGATTGTTACTGAAAGGCAAATAAGCTATGGATAACAACACAAATACAAATACCAATATCCTTAAACGTCAACACGGGTTGTTTGTTTCTGTTTGTTTTGTGGTAGGCTTCATCGTAGGAACAGGTATCTTCTTCCTGCCCGGCCGGGTACTCTTCGAGGCGGGTGGGGATATTCGACTTGGGGTTTTAGCCTGGGTAATCGGCGGGGTAATGATTTCGACTTGTGTCTATATGTTCAGTGTTTTTGCCGGACAGTATGAGAAAATACATGGATTCGTTGATTATGCAGAAGCGATCGTCGGTAAAAAATATGGATATCTTGCAGGATGGTTTTTTGCTGTAATGTATCAGCCTGCGGGTTACGCGATCATTGCGTGGATCACCTCCGGATTTACCGCAACTCTTGCAGGTATGGACAGCAGCAATGAAGTGTATTTACCCTTCAGATTTTTCATCTCGGCGTTTTTTATGATCATGGCATTTTGTATGAATTATCTCGCACCAAAGATCCCTGTCAAGTTCAACGTAGCTACCACAATTATCCGAATGATCCCGCTTATATTGATGGGAACCGTCGGTGTAGTGATCGGAATTATTATTGGCGGTAATGGTTCACCGGATCATTCCTTACAGGCGACTGTGCAAACAACAGTCAACTCCAGCAACGCCTCCGCTTCCCTGTTCGCGGCAATATCAGCCACAGCGTTTGCTTTTAACGGGTGGCAGGCAGCACTCGCTTTTAACAGCGAAGTAAATGACAGTAAGAGAAATTTCCCGATCGCTTTACTGACCGGATTTTTTATTGTGGCAATCATATATATCCTATATTTTATTGGTATTGTACTTGCATCACCCGACGGTGGTGCTCTAATAATGCAAGGTGGTGGCGAACATTTTGCACAAGGTACGCATAATGCTTTTGCCAATGTCTTCGGGTCGTGGGCAAGCAGTGTTTTGATCGGTTTTATGATAATTTCCGGACTGGGTATACTCAATGCCTGCTGCTTAGGAATGAGCCGGGCGATGTACTCTCTTGGGCGCCGCAAATTGGGTCCGATGCCCGCGAGGATGGAACAGCTCGACCAAACGACGAATGTTCCAAACAACAGCATGGTTATGGCAGTCGCTATCAGCTTTCTATGGCTCTTTGTGATTTTTGCCAACACAAACTGGTTTGCCGGATGGTTCGGGACATTCCGCTTCAGCTTACCGGATTTCTACAATTTCAGTTTTTTTGCTTTGCTTATTCCTCTTTTCCTTTGCTCCATACTTAGGCATAATCAACTCCATTGGTTTAAACGAGTCATAGCTCCGATCATAGCAATTGCAGGTGCCGGTTTTATGTACGCGACATACTGGATAGGAAGCTGGATCCATGCAACTGTTTACACCGGAACTTTCATTTTATTGGCAATAGTGGGGTTTCTACTGCATGGTAAACGTGGATAGATGATATTAAGCAACAAAAATGAAAAGGCGAGTTGACCAAAGCAGAAAGGATGATACGATCATGAAAAAACCTGAACTTTTGTCTCCTGCCGGAGACATGGAAAGATTAAAAGTTGCTTTTGCTTACGGTGCAGACGCTGTGTACCTGGGCGGAGAAGCTTTTGGTATGCGGGCAAAAGCCGGCAATTTCACTATGGATGAGATAGAAGAAGGGATCAAGTATGCCCACTCTCTGGAGAAAAAAGTTTATATAACTGTAAATATCTGCGCTCATAATGATGATCTGGTTAAAATGGAAAAATATTTTCAAGAACTTGACAGATTAAATGCAGATGCACTTATAATAACCGACCCCGGCGTTTTCGATTTAGCAAAAAGAGTTGCACCAAACACCGATATTCATATTTCGACGCAAGCAAACACCACAAATCATGCTTCTGTAGATTTTTGGCGACGGCTCGGAGCGCAGCGTGTGATCCTCGCAAGAGAATTACGCCTTGCGGAAATAAAAGAAATAAAAATAAAGGTGCCAAACATGGAACTGGAAACATTTGTACACGGCTCCATGTGTATGGCATATTCCGGGCGATGCCTTATAAGTAATTTCATGAATGACAGGGATGCAAACAGAGGTCATTGCAGCCAGCCGTGCAGATGGAGTTATATGGTGGTTGAAGAAAAATCGGGCGACGCCATACCGGTGTATGAGGATGAGCATGGTGCTTATATCTTCAGCTCCAAGGACTTAAACATGATCGCCCATATTCCCGACCTTGTAAATGCGGGCATTGACAGTTATAAAATAGAAGGCCGGATGAAGTCTTCATATTACGTTGGCATAGTTACAAAGATATATCGTGAAGCCATCGATGATTATTTCACCGACCCGGGGCTTTACAGCAGCAAAATACCGCATTATCAAAGCGAACTGGCTAAAATGAGTCATCGGGAATACACCACAGGTTTTTTCTATGGCAAGATCACAGGTGATGACCACGCTTATTATGACTCTGATCAAGTCAGGATCCAGGATTATCTGGCAATAGTTGACAGCTATGATGAAAGCACGGGGTTTTGTGTAATAGAGCAGCGTAATAAATTTGACGTTGGCGAAAAAATCGAAATAATCAGATCATCCGGTGAGATCCATATACAGGAAATTAAAATCATGCTGGACGAGGACGGGATCAGCATATCATCCGCTCCGCATCCAAAGCAAAAAATATGGTTAAAAGTCGATGTACCGGTAAAAAGATTTGACATGCTCAGAAGAAAATAAAAGAATTACAAAGAGCTCGCCTTCATTTCGATTGCGGGCTCTTTTGCAATTCTTTTAACTTTACGGTCTAAGTTACCCAGCTTTTTGCACCGCTGGCGTCTTCGACTTGCCCCTGGAGCAGCGCATCGACCCTTTGGCGTATGAAGTCAGCCCAGGTCAATCGATCCTCCGGTAATTCAAACTCGGTGCGGGTTTCTATACCCATCAGCGTTTTAACTACAGACATTGAGGTCGCGCCGCCTTTATCATCCAAAGAAATCTCAAACACTATGGATTGCCCGGGGTTTTCACGCCCCCATTTTTCCAGATCCTCCACCATGTCTTCAAAACCAAGGATCAGAGCCTTGTATTTTTCCATTTCCTTAGGATCGTCAGCCATACGTTGAAGGATATCACGGTCGATCTGGATGTTGCGGAAGCCTGCGCCCCAATCGGTCGTACTTGTAGAAATAGTCCAGCCGGGCATCATTTCGCGGAGTGTGGCTAAAACGTCATCTACTGATTTTTTGCCTCCTTCATTCTTGTTGCTGACAGGTTGTTTTGAGTTTACCTGAGAACTCGCCGGAACCGGAGACCCGCTAATATTCGTCATTGACATAATTAGAACCTCACTTCAACAGTATTGATTATTGCACTATTATACTACAAAAACCTGTAATTCACAAGATACAATGATTTCTGCATGATTTTTGCATCAAGATCAGACAAAATAATTGTTTTCCGGGAAAAATTTTCTTCGACAAACTTGCCAAAACATGCTATAATTATGAATAAAGTGTAAACAGAGGAGATAATAGTGTCTGTATCGACGCAACTAAAGTTTACAATTCTTATTCTGCTTATAGCAGCAGGGCTGCTTTCCTATGGGTTTATATCCGGTTGCGGATTGATCGGATCCAGAACTCCGGATATTATCATTAATGACCCGGTTATTCCTTTATCGAACGGGAATCCGGCATTTAACGACTCAACGCATGAAGATCCATATCATGCTGATCCGGCATATGATGGTTCGGCATCAAATAACTCGCCATTCATAATACCTATACCAAAAGCTCCCGGAACATTGACAGAGAGCAATGACCGGGCGTTTGTTGATTACTCCTTCAAGCATCACGGATATGTCACGATCGGGTTTGCCGACGATACCGACAAGATGTTAAGGGTGCTGATCATATCCCCGGGCGGTCATGACTATATTTATAATTTGGATCCCGGAGTAAACGAAGTGTTCCCGCTTTCAGACGGTGACGGGAAGTATACAATAAGCATACATGAGCATAAACATGGTAACATCTTCACAGATATACTGGCAGTAACGATCGATGTTATTATGATAAATGAGTTTGCTCCGTTTGTTCGTCCGAATCAATACGTATTTTATTGTAAAGACAGCCCGGTCACCGCAAAGGCGATCGAGCTTAGTATGGAAAGTACCTGCTTTCTCAGCAGGGTAGAAGCGATCTATAATTATGTAGTAGAAAATATAGCCTACGACTTTGACCTGGCGGAAACTGTGGAAGGCGGCTATACGCCGGATCTGGACACGATTTTAAATCGCGGAAGCGGTATCTGTTTTGACATTGCCGCCCTTACTGCAGCAATGCTCAGAAGTCAGGGTATCCCGGCAAAGTTAGTCTTCGGGAATTATTATAACCCGAATTTTGGAAATATCTATCACGCCTGGGTAAGCGTTTTCGCGCATGAGGATGGTTGGGTCGGCGAACACTCTTATTTTACAAGCGGTACCTGGAATATCCTGGATCCAACGGTAGCTTCAATATTGGGGATGGGTGAGATAGGTATAAACGGATCAGTCATCACCACAAATGACGGAAGCATTTATCACGCCCTGTACTTTTACTAATAATTGACAAGAAGGTGTTCATATGCGGATCTTTGCAATGAAGACGAACCACGTTCCGCATCCTCTCGGGTTCGATCTTACAACAGTTACATTTTCATGGAAGGTTGACGACACTCCAAGCACCCGTGCTTTCACAACCCGAGTGGAGATAGCGCGGGATTTTTTGTTTTCCGATGTGCTACACGACAGTGATCATGATACATGGATCTTAAATACCGGATATACGCCTGATTTTTTACCGCTCGAGCCGCGCACGCGCTATTGGTGGCGTGTAACTGTCCGCGGGGACACATGTGACGAAGCTGTCAGTGAACCGGCGTGGTTTGAAACCGGAAAAATGAATGAAGCGTGGACAGCAAAATGGATCGTTTCACCTGTCGAAAAGGACTCTCACCCTTGCTTTAAGAGGGATTTTGTGCTGCAGGAAAGTTTTACCTCGGCGCGTGCATATGCCTGCGGTCTTGGAATATATGAACTGTACATCAACGGACATAAAGCAGGCGATGAATTTCTCGCTCCGGGGCTTCATTCATACGATAATTGGCTTCAAGTGCAAACATATGATGTAACTTCTTTACTTAAACCCGGTGATAATACAATTATCGCAATACTCGGTGACGGTTGGGCAAAAGGCAGATTCGGCCCTGATGGTAAGACAACGGAGATGTTCTGCGGTGAATCCGGTTTTATATCAGAATTGCACGTATCATATGATGATGGCGAGTCTGTTGTGATAAATTCAAATAAAGAGTGGTTATATTCTTTATCACATGTTTTGGAAAGTTCGATTTATGACGGTGAAACATACGACGCAACCAGAGAGATAAGTTACTCTGAAAATGCGATTGAGTCCGCTGATTACCAAAAAAAATGGGGACTTGGACCTCTAAGCGACAGATTGAGCCTGCCTGTGAAGGCAATGCTGGAAATAAAGCCATCAGCGTTGCTTAAGACACCCGCAGGTGAGGATGTACTTGATATGGGGCAGAACATGGTCGGGCATATCCGTTTCATTGACCGCTCAGGTAAAGGGGATAAAGTATCACTCTACTTCGGTGAGGTTTTGCAGGAAGAGAATTTTTACAGAGAAAATCTCCGTACAGCAAAAGCAGAGTATCACTATATTTCCAACGGTGAGCAAACAGAAGTAAGACCGTTTTTTACCTTCTACGGTTTCAGGTATGTAAAGCTTGAAGGCTTCAAAGACATTGATATCAACGATTTCACAGGTGTTGTACTGTATTCTGATATGCAGCAGACAGGAAATATCGAAACATCGGATGAAAGTGTCAACAGGCTGTTCCAAAATGTTATATGGGGACAAAGAGGTAATTTCCTTGATGTGCCGACTGACTGCCCGCAGCGCGATGAAAGATTCGGCTGGACAGGAGATGCGCAGATCTTCTGTGAAACCGCTGCCTGGAACATGGATGTATACGCATTCTTTATGAAATACCTCCGTGATATGGAATACGATCAGGCAGCACTTGGCGGTAAGATACCGCATGTTGTTCCTGATATGTATCCGCGCGGCAGAGAAAAAAGCCGCGGAGGAGCTGCATGCGGCTGGGCAGATGCTGCGACGATCATCCCGCATACCCTCTTTGATATTTACGGTGACAGCACTGTTATACGCAAATTTTTTCCGATGATGAAAGCGTGGGTCGATTGGATCAAAGCCGAAGACGATCGCAGCGGCAGCCGGCGGTTATGGACGACGGGATTTCATTTCGGCGACTGGCTTGCTTTGGATGCACCTGTTCCCGGCAGTCCGTTCGGTGCGACCGACACAGGTTTTATAGCAAGCGCGTACTACTACAACTCCGCGCTTCTTACAGAAGCAGCTGCTTATTTGATCGACGATCCGAAAAATCAAGAGGTATATAACAAACTTTCCAACGAAATCAAGTCAGCGATATTGAATGAGTATTTCACTCCAAACGGACGTATAGCTGTTAAAACACAGACCGCAATGGTGTTAGCACTGCAGTTTGGCTTATATCCCGACGGGAAACGGGAACGTCTTATCGATAGCTTAAAGATCCAGCTTGTACAGGATGGAATGAAGCTGAAAACAGGTTTTCTCGGAACTCCGGCATTGTGCGGTGTTTTATCCGATAACAATGCTCATAACTTCGCACTTCGCCTGTTTTTCAGAAAAGAAATGCCGGGCTGGCTTTATCCGGTCAGCATGGGAGCTACAACTATATGGGAACGCTGGGACAGCATATTACCCGATGGCAAAATCAGCGATACCGGCATGAACAGTCTTAACCATTACGCATATGGTTGTATCGTAAGCTGGATGTACCGTAATATTTGCGGTATTGCACCGCTTATTGGTTTTTCTCGAATCCAACTAAAACCGCGTCCGTGTAAGCAGCTTGAGTTTGCGCGCGCCTCATTCGATTCCCCTCACGGTATTATCACTTGCGGCTGGAAACGTCTGCAGGACGGTATGATAGAAGTAGAAATCGAGATTCCTTTTGGTGCTACAGGGTATATAACCTTACCGGTCAACGCACTTGAAGCCCTGAAAGAACTCTTCACAGACGTGCTTGAAGAAAACGGAAATGCATGTGCTGATGCACCGCCCGGAAAATATCGTATCTTATACACGCCTCCTGAACCAAAAACCTTCGATCTCAGTACGCCGGTATATGAGATCATTGCCGATGAACAAGCCGGTGCGATATTTACGTCGATACCCGCACTGAGCAATCTGCCCGAAAACCTTCTCAGATATACATTAGCCGAGCTGCTGGAATACATCGATACGTCATTCCCGCACTTTGCCGATGCAGCTAAAGCTCTTGCGGCAAAAATCCTTAGTATGAATCGGGAGCAGTAAACGTCATGAGTGATGTCAACTATTTTGAAGTAAAAAAACACGAACCCTGGCTGTATTCGATCAAGGACAGGATGGAAGTCTATTGCTGGCTTATAGTCGGTGATAAATCCGCGATATTGTTCGATACAGGATATGGCATCGGGGACTTACCGGGCGAAGTGAAAAAGATAACAGATAAACCATTATCGGTGATACTGAGCCATGCTCATGCAGATCATGCGATGGGTGCTTATCAATTTGAGCAGGTTTTCCTGCATCCCGGGGACTTTGAGCTGTTAAAAGAACACTGCGGTGTCAAGTGGCGAAAAAAAGCCGTGGAAGCAATTGAAAAGAATATTGAAAAACTGAAACCGTATTTGAACGGATTCGATACCGATGAGTATATGGAAAAAGGAACCGGTAATCCGATCAGTCTGGATGAAAGCTCTGTTTACAACCCCGGCGGCTTGACCGTTCAGGTCATCCCGATGCCGGGGCATACTCACGGATCTGTCGGACTGCTTATACCGGAGCATAAGGTACTGTTTACAGGCGATGCGGCTAATAGAGCTGTATTTATGTTTATGCCGGAGTCCCTTATGCTGACTGAGTATTTAGAAATGCTGCATACTGTCATAAAGCTCGATTTTACAACGCACTATGTCGGGCATCAGGATAAGGCATATCCTAAAAAATGGTTCGATAAGTACATCAAGGTAGCCGAAAACGCGCTGGCAGGCAAAGGCAAGCCGATGAAAATACCGGGGCTCGAAGAATACGGGGAGGTCCTCGTCAGCTCGATCGGAGGTCCGATCATATCCCCGACATTCTGTGCTGTCGGGTACAACAAAACGAAGATATGATCAACCGGCTGCAACAGAGATAAAATCAACGCATTGATGAATAAATGAAGAATATATAGATAAATACAACAGATGCAAAATGCATTGTAAAAGGTGATTAGTATGATCAGTATTTTCAAAAAGAAAGATTCCGGGGAAACAGCTGTAAAAACCATTGACTTCCAAACCACAAGAGCCGAGCGCTTAGTTTACCCCCTTTACGGCGCAGGGCAAAATATGATCTTGACCTTTGTCACAGGATACCTGATGCTGTTCTACACCGACATTCTGGTGCTCCCCGCTCTTGCGATTTCAGCTATATTATTTCTGTCAAGAGTCTGGGACGCTGTCAACGACCCGATTTTCGGATTCATTGTCGATAAGGTATCTTTTAAAAGCGGAAAGTTTTTGCCGTGGCTGAAGGTTTCGTCGATCACCATACCTGTAGCGACTATGCTGCTGTTCCTTATCCCCCCATGGTTATCGGTAGAAGCGAAAATAGCGCTTGCTTTCGTAACATACTTCCTCTGGGATCTCGCCTACACCATATCCGATGTTCCGCTGTTATCCACACTTACTGCTCTTACGGGAAATGCAAATGAACGCACTACGATAATCGGCTATAACGGTATCATCGGCATACCCGGTACGATCATTCTCAGTGTCATATTGATACCACGGCTTTTAGACTGGGGTTTCCCGCTGGTCGCCGGGATCATTTGCATTTGTGCACTATTAAGCTTGATCTGGCTTCCGCGGATCGGTAAGGAACGTAACCGGGAAAATATAACCGCTTCACCTGAAATGACACTTCGAGAATTGTGGAGGTATGTTAGCGGTAATAAGTATCTTCTCAATTTCTTTTTCCTGTCTATTGCATATGGTTCACTTAGTCTGCCCTTTACAAACTACATACTCATACAGGTTTACGGGGGACTCGGACCGGTCGCTGTGTTCACTCTTATAGCACTGCCCCTGACACTCGCGATTTTTATCTTGCTGCCAAAGCTGATACGAAAAGTGGAAAAGGTATGGGTCTTCCGGATCTGTTATCTCGGAGCTATCGCCAGCGGTCTGCTAAGTTATGCACTCGCACGGGACAGTGTTGTGATATACGGTGTATTCTTTATAACACGGACTTTGTGCATACTTTCAGCCGTCATGATGCTGCTCACTTTTGCGACAGACTATGTTGAGTACGGTCATTTTAAAGTCGGTACGAGAAGAGAGGGTATTACATTTGCACTGCAGACATTTTCTACGAAATTTGTTGCGGCTATCTCCGGTGCACTCGGTGCGTTGGTACTTGGCTGGATCGGTTATAACGGAGCGCTTGATGTGCAGGAGCCTGAAACGATCAACCTTATCTGGAACACAGGGCATCTGGTACCGGCTCTCGGACTTATACTTGCGATCCCGCTGGTCTTCCGATGCAACCTCTGGGCAAAAGATGCACAGATAATGGCAGATGTAAACGCAGGTAAAATGACCCGCGAAGAAGGTGAAGCAGCACTAAGCCGGAAATACTAGAATAAAGGAAGTATCACTGATATGAAAATAGTAAAAATCATCCTTTTCATCATTATGATCCCATTGCTTTACATTATCTTGAATCTTAAATCACTTGGTAAGACAAAAAAATACCGTGGCGAGCTTATATCCGGTATCTGGTACGAATTATTCCCCGACGGTTTTCTCAACTCCTACGGTAAACAGTCACTGTTTTTTGTCCGCAAAGGTACAGAAAACAAATTGATGGTATACTTCTGCGGCGGCGGTGTCTCCTGGTCGGAGGAGAGTGCAGCAAAACCTATGACTATACCGAAAACGATCTTCAGTGTAGTGACATACTACACACCTAAAGCATTCTTTTTTGTCCGCTCACTAATGACCGGAATACTGTCACTAAACCCGAAAAATCCTTTTAAAGACTGGAATATGGTTTTTATTCCTTATGTTACCGGTGACTTCTACCTCGGAAATAATGAGTTCAAATACAAAAACGGTAAAAAAACACTGTATCATGTTGGAGAAAACAACACGCGTTTATTGATGGATGAACTCATTAAAATATTTCCGGAAACTGAAACCTTGTTCATTTGCGGTGAAAGTGCAGGCGCATTCGGCGCAGCAGGCAGCGCACCACTCGTTGCAAGTTATTATCCCGACACACCTGTAATCGTTTACTCCGATGCAAGTCAGCTTGTAGTACCATTGTGGAGAAAAACAGCGGAGGAAGTCTGGAAGGTCAATGATAAAATGCTCGCTAAAATAGGAGAAGACGGCGACCTGTATTATGATCTTGTAGAGTACGCGCACTCCGAGCTTGGCGATCGTGCTGTTTTCTTGCGGTCAACTACATATTATGACGATGTGCTGATCCATTTCGGGAGCACTTTACGCGGAGGCCCGCATACAGCAACACCTGAATCGATCGAATACTATAACACTAACCTGATAGCAACAGAAAAACGTCTCGCAGAAAGCAGTATTCCATACTATACTTTCTTGACATCACATAATAAAAACAAAAAAACAGGACTAACTCAACACACTATGTGTCACGGCGAAAAATCCTTCTACTACAAAGATGATGTAGGCATCTCATTATGCGAATGGCTAACCGATTCGGTCAACGGCATAAACAAAAGCTACACACAGTAAGAAATACAATATATAGCGTAGTACTGGTTTTTTTTGTTTACTTAGTGTATAATAAGATTAATCATCACTAAGACAGGCAAGACATATCATGAAAAATCATGAAAGAAAAACCGGATGAAAAACAAAAAATATACGCTCCGTATTTTACCGATAGTTTTGATCATACTCGTTATATCTATAATTTTTATAACGAGTGCATGTAATATGGATTTTACAGGGTCAGGAGTGGCAGGGCTTCCGTCGATACCACCGCCGCCTCAAACACCGACGCCGACACCTGAGCCTACACCTGAACCGGTTCCTGAGCCTGGACCAACGCCTGAACCCGAACCTGAGCCAACGCCTGAACAAACGCCTGAACCTGACCCGGAGCCGACACCGTATATCGGAAATCACAATGACGCAGAGGTTGATAACATTATGAGCAGAATAGACCCGTCGCGACCTATGATCGCACTTACATTTGATGACGGTCCGGGCAACTTAACAAATCAAGTTCTGGATATTCTGGAGCAGCACGGAGTTGTTGCGACTTTTTTTGTTATAGGGAGGCAAATCGAAAGTCATAGCGAAACAGTTCTTCGTGCATATAATATGGGTTCTGAGATCGCCAACCATACCTGGTCACACAGATCGCTTGAACAAATCTCAGCTGACAGTATCCGTTCTCAACTGCAAGACACAAGTGATGCGATAGAAAGTGTCATAGGAGTGCCGCCGTTACATATGAGACCGCCTTACGGACGTATAAACTCCGATGTTGAAAGTGTAACAAAGGAACTTGGTCTGCCAATCATTTTCTGGGCTGTCGATCCGTCTGACTACCTTAGAGGAAGGACTCCGGAAAGAGTATACGATGAAGTCATGGAAAATGTCCGGGACAGGGACATCATCCTCCTCCATGATATACATGAGCGAACAATAGAAGCAACAAGGCGTCTGATACCCTCTTTGATCAGTCAAGGATATCAATTTGTAACTGTTTCTGAACTGATGCATTTCTCAGACATAACACTCGTACCGGGTGAATCATATAAGCATGGCAGATAGCCCATAATGTAGTTTTTCTACAAATTATTCATCATTTTAGCCGCTTATTTCGTGAATTTTGTGCATGAAATAAGCGGAACTTTTTTATGCTTATTCTGTCTAAAAAGATGTAAACACTCAACAAAACTATGGCAAATATCAACCTTGCATCACACTGCGCAATTAAACGATCAATGTTAAGATGAATGCTAAATAAAAAAGAAAGGCAGGGTGATTTACATGAAACGCAGAAAAATCAAAACATTAGTAGTAGCAGCAATCCTGGCGTTATCGCTGAGCACCGGCGGTTTAGCCTCGGGAACATGGATACCACCCTCCGACGGTATGAACAACTCTGCACCGGATGCCGGCAGCACGCAAACCGGTCTGACGCAAACCAATGATGAAATTGACCTCATGATACCTCCGGTATTCACGATCCATCCTCAAAGTCAGGGTGTACTGATTGGACAGAATGTCATTTTCACCGCAGCAGTAACAGGTACTCCGGTACCGGCATTACAATGGCAGGTTTCAATCAACGGAGGCATTACATGGACTGATATTGAAGGACAAACCGCTTTAACGCTTCGTTTAAGTTCGGTAAACCTGACGCAAAATAACACCATGTACCGCATCATAGCTACAACAAGCGACACAACAAACGGCACAACAACATCTGAGGTCGTGTCCGGGATCGCCAACCTCACAGTAAACACGCTGGAAAACGCTCACATCCCGCTTATCACAACACAGCCGGCAGATAATTCAGTTTTAGTAAATGGAAATGTCACACTGTCAGTGACAGCAAATGTCACAGACCGCGGTACCCTCAGTTATCAATGGTTCAGCAACAATGCCGACAGAAACACAGGAGGTACGCTGATCAGAGGCGCAACTTCAAGAACCTTTACACCTCCCACTAATGTTGCAGGAACAGTATACTACTATGTAGTAATAACCAATACCAACAACTACGTTTCCGGCAACAGAGTCGCTTCTGTTACCAGCACTACAGCAAGAGTAGCGTCAAATGCCCTGATCCATGCACAAACTCCGGAAATAACCGAGCAACCCGGCAGCGAAACAGTTCTTTTGGACGGACGCACAGTTTTATCGGCAGCAGCTCGAGTTCGCGACAACGGCACGCTAAGCTTCCAGTGGTTCAGAAACGAAACCAACAGCAACACCGGCGGAACCCCGGTACACGGCGCGACCGGCTCTGTCTTCGCACCGGAAACAGATTCATTGGGAGTAAGTTTCTACTACGTGGTGATAACCAACACCAATAACAATGTAAACGGTACAAGAACAGCTGCTGTTACAAGCCAGGCAGTTTCCGTTGCAGTCATAACAACACCCGGCGCACCTCAAAATCTCGAATACTTCACCGACGGAAACCGTGTCGTATTAAGCTGGGAAGCTCCGGCAAGCAACGGCGGCAGCGAAATACTCGGATATCAGATATCAGACAACATCGTCACGATCTGGATCGACGCTAACGGAGTATACGAGCACGTCTTTGAAGGACTCTTTTACAGCAGAGAATACACTCTCATGGTCCGCGCAGTAAACGCTGCCGGAAGCGGTGAAGCTGCAAACCTGATTGCAACAACAGCAGATAGAGAAGAAATAAACGTTGACGGCGTATCTCTTGACAGAGAAAGACTGGAACTGTACGTGGGTGAATACACAAGATTGTTTGCTTCATTTACCCCGGGCAACGCAGAAGATAGATCAGTGACCTGGTCGACCGATAACAGCTTAGTTGCAATAGTAGATGAAAATGGTACAGTAACAGCATTATCGCCCGGCACTGCTACTATAACAGTGACCACAAATGACGGTGCACACACAGCAAGCAGCACTGTAACAGTAGTGAGCCCGGAAAGCGCAAATCTCTTCTTTTGGATCGGTCTGGGTATACTGGCTCCGGTTGGAACAGGAACAGGGATCTATCTCTGGAAAAGAAAAAGATAAAATATCTCTAAAGTAAAAATACTGTCTAAAACAGCATTAGAAAGACTAACACCCCCCTTTGGCATTACCACAACTGCCAATAGGGGGTATTGTCTTCAGACCTGATGCGAGCTGCACATTAATTAAACTCAACACCCGGTACATCAGTAGTCAGTGACTCGTTCTTTGCAGAGATGTAAACCTTTTATCCTTATCCCGGACATTAACAAGATTTTTCTGCTTTTTCTTCACAATGTACATCGCAGAATCCGCACGTTTAAAAACATCACGCAAGCTGTTATCTACTCCGATCGTGAACGTTGCTGCTCCATAAGCACAATCAAAATGGTAATTTTTATATACTGTTCTTTTTTCATTACGAAGATTGTGCATGATCTTTTGCAGATCCGTTTCGGTTAATCCTACCAGTATTGAAGCAAATTCGTCCCCGCCTATCCTGTACAGAGGGGCTTTACCTCTGAGGCTCTTATGTATCAGGTTTGCGGAGTTTTTCAGGTAAATATCCCCTGCTTTGTGCCCTTGAGTGTCATTGATCGTTTTTAGTGTATTTAAATCGAATATCATCAGAGTTACTGAAACGCCGCGGTCTGCAATAGGTCCGCATACTTTCAGGCGGTGTTCAAAAGCCATCCGGTTTTCATAACCAGTCAACATATCTATAAACGCCATCCTTTTGTAAAACGGTTCGCCCGCACTGTTCATAGACAGATATACGATAATAGAGATCAAAACGATCAGCACTCCCGATAAAACCGAGCTATAGATAAATGCGAACCTGTATGAAATATAAGTCATCATATAAACACAGGCAGAAACGACCAGTACTATGATCACTGCCAGTACATATATTCCAACAATAAGCTTTCTTTTCATACTATCCCCCTGCACATGAGACCACTTATTACAGTCCGTTTAATCATAACCTCTTTTAAGTGTGCCCGATACACAGGAAACTGTACAGATTGTGGCTAAATAAATAATAAATCCCTCCGGAATATGGTCTGAAGGGATTAAAATCGTTCTTTACTTGTAAAATTTCCGGCAGTAACTACGGGTTATTCTATAAGCCCTCTTTCGATCGCTATGCGTATAGCATCGATACTGTTGCCTGCATTAAGCTTAATAAATAATGATTGCAATACTTTGTTTACCGTATTGATCGACAGATATCGTATTGCTGCCATTTCATCACGTGACAGACCGTGATAAAGATCATCCAGTATCTCCCGTTCCCGCTCCGAAAGTTGGATATGATCTTCTATTTGCATCTCTTTTTTGACTGAAGCCGTGATGACCGCTGCCTTTTTGGAGTATGCAGAAGCCTTACGGTCTACTACCTTAAGCCAGGTTTTTGGTATATTACAGGCATCCTGCTTTGATGCAGCAACAGCCAGTGCGTGAAAATCCTTTCCAAGCTCGATAAAAGGCATTTCAAAAACACCTTCGTACGACAATAAATACGCCTTCTCAAAATCACCTGCCGCACCTTCTATATCACCGGTTTTTAACCGTGCAAGTGATAACAGCAATGTAAGCGTCAGTTCTCCGAGTCTAAACCTGCTCGTCGGCTCTCTTGGATACGAGTTGCACAAAACTGCAAGAGCCTGCTTATACTTTTTTGATGCCAGACAGTACTTGGCGTTTACAATAAGCTCTCTAACAGGTATTGCAACCTTAACTTCCGTTTCTTCATCCTCCACTATAAGCCATGAAGCTACCATATGCGGTAATCCTATTTGTGTATAAAAGAAACCGGCAAATGAATCATAAAGAGCGTAACGATTCCAAAAGATTTGGCTGCCCGGATATTTTTCCATTTGCTTTAATATTTCTTTACAAAGTGAATGATCCCCCTCACTGACCGCCATCCGAAGCAGATATCCGTTTGCCATGGACGCAATGCTGTACTGCTTCTGCTCAAGTGCTTTTAGTATAGTACTGTGAGCGAAGCTTCTGGCACTCTCTATTTGATTCTTAAAAAACGCAAGTTCGCAAGACACAAGATCATCATAACCATGATACATCCCGTGAGAAGTCTCCTCAACATATGATGCGGTTTCTTTAGCACTCATTATGTACTTATCAAAATCTGAAAGATCTGCGTTTTCTCCGACCGTGCATGAAAAAGAGCGCACATCCGGAACAAGGAAAGCTCCTGTTCCCTGACTGGGCGGCATGCCGGATAACTTGTGATATTCCAGCGACTTTTTTAGGTATTCAGGAGAATCGTAAACATACGTAACGGTGCTCGTATACAACCCGCTATATGCAAGGTTGCTGTTTGATATTGAAATAAGAATATAAGCGACCGGTGTTTTAACGTGCTCCCATCTTTTTATCGTCTCATGGGAATATTCCTCTGCTTCCTTGTACCGGCTCGCACCCATGAGCAGTATTGGAATAAATAAACTCTTTAGCACCAGGATGCTAAGATCACTTACCTCTTCATTTTCCGGATCTATCTCCTTAATGATGTTCAGGAAGTATTCGCTCGTGCTTGTCGGCATCCTAAACGGATATGACATAAGAGCTTCAAGCATTTGTCTGTATTGCTTTGACATAGCACAGTATTTTATTGCATTTGTAAAGAAGTCGTTTTCAAAGCACCATTGTGAAATCTTGTAGTAAATTTCATATTTATCTTCGTCGGGTATCATATGCTGCTTACTTTGCAAAAACTCTTGATATATCGGATGGATCCTGTAATCATCTATAAAGCTGTCAAACCAAATAAATGGTGCGAGCTGCAGTGCATATCTGTTGAACAGGTCTTTAAACAAAGGAGCATCAAGCGATGTCAACGGTAAATCAGGCGTTAGTGATAATTGTACAAGCTTGGTTTGGACATTTTCCGGCAGATTGCTGAACGCTTCGGTTTCCAGTAGTTTGAAGATGTTCTGCCTTGTAGCTTTTAATGCATGGTCGAGATCCCCGGGTGTTCTGATCAATACCAGCGAAAGTAAATTCAATGCCAATGCCCATCCGTTTGTTGATGCTGAAACTACCGGTATATCCTTCTTTGGTATTACTATTTTCCGTTGCTTAAAAAACGCCTCTATTTCATCCTCTGTAAATCGCAGATCATCTTCTGTGATAATACCGGCATTGCCTTTTGAGAACAAAGAAACCGTATTGATATCAGGCTCTTTCCTTGAAATTATGATCACACAGGCACCGGGTATCCTAAGATGAGCGCAACGCTCGGCAAACTCAAGAGCCTGCGGAGCGTGTATAAAATGAAAATCGTCCAGCACAAGGAATGTCTTGCGGGACTGATGCTCTGTAGTTTTGATGATCTCGGCAAACTGGTTAAAGCGTATAGACGTCTCGGGAAAGCCGAGCTCACGCAATTTAGACGACAGCTCCGGGTTGTCAAAAGAAATATTACGAGTGAGCCCCTCCCAGTAATGGGAACCTACATTATCGCTTTCATTAAGCTGAAGCCAGCGAATGACAGCTTCATTTTGCTGCCGCAGATAATTATAAACCGCCTGAGTTTTACCATAACCTGTTCCTGCGATGACATATACAAGCTTGCAACGAGTTAAGCGCTCAAATATATTATCAATACGGGGGCGCTGCATAAAATCCTCTGTCAGAGGGAAATCCTCCGATATCACCTCATGCTTATCACTCATATACTTTACCTCTGTTACACTATCGCCTATCATGATCCGGGATTTTTATGTATTGATTTTATCAAGGGTAAAATTACTTGTCAATATTTGCAAGATATATAGCAAAATAACGCTGCACGGTTTCTTAAATGCAAACAGTAAATATCTCCGGCACATTATAAAAAAACCGGCTTGCAATATGCAGCCGGTTTTTTAGCTATTTGATTATTCTTCGTATTCGCTGTTGCCCGCCATTAGTTTCTCATCGATCCTTGCTTTGATGTCCACGAAAAAGTCTGCGATCTCATTGCGGAAAATGTAAACCGCTACGACTGCGGCAGCAATGAACACAAACGCTGCGATAGCTGCAAATATAAGCTTATTGTTCTTCATGCCAACTTCTCCTTTTTTGATTTTTTAGATAGTGTTGACCATTATACACTTTTTGTTGAAAAATACAATAGTAAAATGACAGTCTCACAAAACTTTTACAACTTTACCTGCTTACATTCTACCCGTTTGCTTCGTCAGACATTCTTTTGATCGTTTCCATTGCGATCAATGCGTCATCTTTTGATTTGAATATGCAGTTTTCCGGGATGTTTACACGCAACACGATTTTTCTTGCCATTGCATAACATGTGTCGCAGCCGCAGGCACCGCAATCTATGTGCTGCTTCTCATAATCGTATTTCCCCAACATATCAAATGCTTCCTTGATATCGGCATTTGTTATAAGCGGGAACGGATGGGGGATCGGTTTGTACTCTCTTAAAAATACCGGGAGTTCGAATGTTTCATCATATATCTTATATACTTTCTTGTAATGCTCGCGATTACGCTCTGCTATTGCTTCTTTTCTGTTAGCATCCATCGTCTTATCTATTTCAAACACACATTTATTGTGCAATGATGCAGAACCTTTATTACAGCCTTCATTACAATTGAGCACATCGTAAATATCAGGCAGGAATTCCTCGGGTGTCTTTGCATAAACGTTCAATTTTTCATAAACATCATAGCCTACCGCTTTTGCTATATGGAGTTTTTTTCCAAGAAAGAATTCTATGTTTTCCTGTAAACCGCCCGGCATCGGGAATAACGACCCAAGTCCGCCTTCATCATGGTCGAACTCTGTTTCCTCATCGGGAAGCGTTATATTGTGGCTTTCAAGATATCCAAGTATTTTTGAAAACGTTATGTTATAGTGTGACAGTTTTGTTGCCTCAAATTCATTTGATTTTGCAATACATGGAGAAAGAGCAGCAATATTGTCATTGATGCCCTGATATCTTTTCATATAAATCGAAGTGCATGCCATTGGACTATGGACCGGAGACAGCCTTTTTAATAAGTCCAGGTGGTACATTTCACAATATGCCACGATCGAGGGGCATGGTTGGGTTATCATCGGCATTGCGCCATTTTTTCCTATATATTTTATATGCGCCCAGACACATATATCCGCACCTAATGATACATCATAAATCTTGTTTACTCCAAGCTGCTTCAGGTATGTAAACAGTCTCTTGTACTCCGGTATATTTATCCTGACAGAAGGTGCAACGATCATTGATACCGGAACTCCTATCGCCAGATCTTCAAAGAAAATATCTGTATCGTCAGCAAAGTAGCGTGCATCATGCTTACATGCAATTACACACCTTCCGCATGCTATACATTGCTCAAGATCGATTTTTACCTTGATGTTTTTTTTCTCGTCCAGATATGTAATACAAGCAAGCTCCATTGGGCATTCTCTGACACACCTGTTGCAACCGGTACAAAGATCATTTTTTGACTTGATCGCTTCTGTCATCGCGCTCTCCTGTTATGTATGCTTGTCATGTATACTTGTCTTATATGCTTGCTTAGCTCCAATTGTTATTCATTTTAGCAGAAACCTATTTGATGCACAATAAGAGCATTATATGTTTACATTATCTTTACATATGCAAAATTTATCTTTTATTAATGCGTGCCAATGAAAACTGAGCAATAAGACCGGTAAGTACTCCGGTGAAAATCCCGGTGATGATCAATACCGGCAAATATGCTGCAATTGCCGGTGTACCTGTGATCATGACCGCAGCGGTTATTTGCCCGGCATTATGAAACACTGCACCTGCTGCACCACACACCCATATCTGCTTATTTGAAACAAATCGCTTCATTATGACTTG
>Ga0123356_10002157_pt1 | contig 21230 bp, 24 predicted proteins | sample TergutEmb28metaG_2_FD_92546 | JGI IMG/M metagenome (GOLD analysis project Ga0123356, IMG submission 92546) | Embiratermes neotenicus P3 segment gut microbial communities from Petit-Saut dam, French Guiana - Emb289 P3 | ecosystem: Host-associated > Arthropoda: Insects > Digestive system > Gut ... | reverse complement strand
GATTTTATCTTCTTGGGTTTGTGTAGAGCTTTGTAAAGAAGAGATGACTGCATCAAGGTTACAGATGCTTGAGTCTATAGTTAAGGCCTTGGTGTTTAGAGAGGAGAGCTCTGTTTTGTAGTCTGAGACAGAGCTTTTGAGGTCAGCTATGAGAGAGGGCATCTGGTTTATCTGGTTTGCGTAGAGGGCTATGGTTGCCATGAGGTGCCTTTGTCTTTTTGAGAGAGCTTTGGTTTGCTATAGACAGTATAGCCTTTTGGGTTGGTGGGTTTTGTCACACACGTCAGTCATATGAGCTCTATAACCTAAGGTGCCCCCTCATATGTCTGTATTTCATATTATCAAGAAGTATAGAGGGCAGTATCGCTCTGGCATCATCGCCGGCATTCTGCTTGTCGTTTGTACCATTGGCGAGCTCATACTCATACCCAGCTTCCTCTCTTGGATATGCCTGAGCCTGCGCGTTGCAGAGATTGTCATCGGGTTAATCTGCATCAGACTGAAGGCTCAAAAGGACATACTGGGAGGGCATATTGGGAGCATATTGATAACGTTTTAAAAACCGTCCTCAATACACTCCCACATATGTTTAATGCGCTCTGCCTGACCGCTTTTAGGGGCAAAACGCTGCTCTCTTGCACAGAGTGTTGCGCTATGCAAAAGACTTTTGTCATACTTGCAAGGGCATCTGACTAAAACATTTGGTAGCCTTGGATCATCTCGTTTTATACCTTATTCATGAAAGGAGGCATTAAGGTGGAGCTGAGCAAGAGGATCAGGGAGCTCAGACAGCGCGAGGGTCTCTCGCAAGAGGGGCTGGCAGAATGCATTTATGTGACTCGTCAGACCGTGTCCAACTGGGAGACTGAGCGTAGTTATCCTGACGTTCAGAGCCTACTGCTTCTCAGCGCCCTTTTTAATGTCTCGCTGGATGAATTGGTCAAAGGAGATATTGAGATGATGAAAAAAGAGCTGGATGCCTACAAGGCAACTGTTTGGTCATGGATAGTGATTGTCTGCGGTGGTATTGGAATCATAGCTTTAATACCAATGTATGAAGCTTTTGGTCTGCTTGGACTTCTGCCCTCGCTAGTACTCATTGCACTGGCAGCAATAGGCACAGCAATCGTCGAAAGAGTTAAGAAGAAGCATTGTGTCGAGACTTATTCCGAGGTCGTTGCCTTTTTAGAGGGCAAGCCCCTTGATGAGAAAAAGGCAGAGCGCGAGAGAGCCCATAAAGGGCGTTGGGACTTACTTAAAATTGCAGGCGGCATGCTGATAGGCATTGTTCTGTGCTTCCTTGGCCTTATCATAAGCATATTCATTGTTGGCTAAGCTGGAAATGTGCGAAGATCTACGTTTCTTTGGGGAGCCGCTTGAGGCAAACCATATGGGCAGGTGGAGAGAGCTCTCGCAATCCACCGTCTCCAGTCCCATAGTGCCACCTCTGTCCCTCCAGAGCAACATCACGGTGTGGCAACAGAGTTGCAACAGAGCGGCAGCAATCTTTTATATATACAAAACTGTGTTAGACTACCTCTATGAAAAAATTTGCAGACTTAGGTCTTGATCCTAAACTAATGAAAGCTGTATCCAGACTCGATTACAAACATCCAACCCCTGTACAAGAGCAAGCGATACCCCCCATTCTTGAGGGCAAACATGTTGTTGCCTGTGCACAAACGGGCACGGGAAAGACGGCAGCATTTGCGCTGCCGCTCATACAGCGTATTACGCGCGCCTCACGAAAGAAGGCTGTTCCTCATGCGCTGATTGTTGTTCCCACACGCGAACTTGCTGCCCAGGTCGAAAGAGTTGTCAGCATCGCAGCACTGCCCTATGAGTACAAAGTGCGTTTGGTTGTTGGTGGCATCAAGTACAAGCCACAGCTCGAGAGGATGAGGCGCGGAGTAGACATACTGGTTGCTACGCCTGGGCGCCTGCTCGACCTTATCGATGACAATCATATTGACTTGCGCCACATTCAAGTTCTTGTTCTTGACGAAGCTGACCGTATGCTGGACATGGGGTTTTGGCCTCCCATTAAAAAGATTCTTGGCACGGTGCCTTCCAGCTGCCAAAAATTACTCTTTAGCGCTACCATCGGAAACGAGATCAATAAAATGGTTGGCGTCCATATGCAAAACTCAGTTAAGGTTGAAATTGCTCGCAAAGGGGAGACCGTTCAGCAGATAGCTCAATTCTGTATGCCGGTAGAACATAGTCAAAAAGCAGAGCTGCTTCTTGCGCTTCTTGGTGGCAGCACTGCTGGCAAAACACTGATATTTACGCGCACCAAGCGACGAGCAGATGTGCTGGCAAGAATCCTTGGTAGGAATCACATTAAGTGTCAGGCTATCCACGGCGACCGCAATCAATCTCAACGCACGCGGGCACTCAAAGACTTTACCTGTGGCCGCATCAATATACTGGTGACTACTGATGTTATGGCGCGGGGCATTCATGTTGATAATATCGATGCTGTTATCAATTATGATACGCCAGTCTCTCCTGAAGATTACATCCATCGCATTGGAAGAACAGGTCGTGCAGGCAAGATGGGTGATGCAACCACGTTTGTATCTCCCGAAGAGATGTCGGCGTTTAGAGATATCGAATTTCTGATGAAAAGTGTAATTCCTGTTAAAGACATTGAAGGCTTTTCGTATAAAGAAAGTCGTATAATTCCTCCCGATACAAGATTGGCAGTCAAGCAAAAGGCAAAGCCCTTCCAGCACGGTAGACCCATGAGATCAAAAGGGCATCGCAGGTAGCCCACGGAGGCTGTGTTGCACGGTGGTGCCAGGAGGACGGAGCGATTATGTCAATTTTGCCACTTTTAAAATGACAGCTTCAAACTGCCTATACGTCTTTATAATATTGTGGAAGAATAAAGTGGGCAATCCTATGTTCTGAGGAGAAATAATGAAAAAGGCTTTGACACTCACACTCACACTGGCAATCATCTTCACGCTCTCTCTTTTGGTAGCTTGTGGGGGAGGAAGCGGTAGTGCACCTGACACAGATAACACAGCAGCGACACAAAATGAAGAGGCTAATCAGGGCGCCGAGGAAACGATTGGCATGCTCAACCCTCCTGCGTGGCTGATTGGCGAATGGGTCACAACCGAAGGAGCAAATCCCTCAAGCGAAGATGTTGTGGTTACTGCACACAATGTCATAGTATCATCCGGCAAGCTTGACTTTTCTTGGCAAATCAACACTGCCAAGCTCAACGTTACCGAAACAGAGAGCGGAGATGTCTACCGTCTGGAGTATACAGCGAGTGATATGGATTTTTCCTATACGTTTACCCGGCTGGATGATGGCAGCATGACGATGACGGTTCTTGACTCGGTAACCTTCAGATACGAAAAGAGCTAGCCGCCCCCTGTGCTCTACACTCTTATCACTCCAGCACGGTTTCTATAGTCTTGTATTCATGGCAGTTGCCGCAGGTAAAGACTCCACGGTGGTGACAAGAGGCGCAGTATTTCATTGCATCTTTTTGCAGGTCGAGAGAATGATTATTGTGACAGTCTGTGCAGGTTGCCACCTTGACCTCATGCGTTGGCCCGGCAGGCTGCTCATGTGGATTGACCGTGGTCTTTTGGCTGTCGGTGAGCGCCGTGCTGCTCATGGTGAGAAGAGCCATCTCCTCCATGCTGCCATGGCAGTCAATGCAAGCGTGCTCTAAGGCCGTTGCGCTATTTGATTTGTACTGAGTTCTGAGCGCATCGGCAAAGGTCAAATCAAGGTGCGCAGCTGCTAACACAGATAGTTCTGTATGGCAGTCAAGGCAGCTGGCCTCGTCTTGGTGTGCAAAAGCTTGAGGGTGCTCAGGGGACAATTGAGAATCTTGCTCGATATGGTGACAAGCACCGCAGTCACTCCCTGTAGTCCAAGCCACGGGCATGCTCAGTGCCTCGCTCAGGGCTTGCTCGTTTGATGCATGTGCCCAAGCGTCTTCTGGTACAGACGATGAGCAGCCAATAGTTAAGACGCTTGCTGCCAGCAAGATACCTACTACGCTGGTCGCCATGATTTTTAAAGATACAGGTATGGCTGGTTTCTTCGCAGTTGTCACGATGGGTAACTCTCCTTTGAGTACGAGGATAGACGCAGCCTGGCTGCCTTTGCGGAGGCTTCCAGGCTGCATAATCAGAAGGAAACTTGTTTATGATTCCCAGGATTGCAAGGCCGAACAATGGCGCCCTGCTATACGTCCCCACACCTGGTTCTCAGCGTTATTACCGCCGGTGATGCCATAGGTGTGGCTTTGGAAATTGCCAAATGATCCTGCTGCATAGAGGCGAGGAATGGGGTTTCTGGCAGTGTCGAGCACCTGGGCATGCTCATTTTTCATAGGGCCGCCAAGGGTGGAGCATGATCCTGGATACACGGCAACGGCGTAATACGGGCCGCTATCGAGAGGCAGTAGTGTTTGGGGGCGCCTATCAAAACGCTCGTCACGTCCTTGAGCGCAGAAGCGTTGATACTCTTCAAAGGTTGCTTTGAGGTTGTCAGCATCCATCCAGTGATCAAAGTCCTTCATCTGCTGAGCTAGACCTTCGATAGTATCGGCCTTCATGATCCAGCCTTTTTCTACCTCGGCCACATTGTCTTGACTCCAGCCTTCCCATACTCGTAGCTCGTCGGGAAGATCGGTGGTAAAGTTGCCACACTCAAACCAGTCGCCCTGACTGGTGCCGAGCTTGCCAGCCTCAAAGCAGCTCTGATCAAAGATGGTCCAAGAAGGAATGCGGTCATAGTCGGCAATTTCATCATTAAAAGAAAGCAGGGTGTGCCAGCCGTTATGCGGCGTGCCCATTTTGTTTTCATTGACATAGCGCCTGCCCAGGCGGTTAACAGTAAAGTAAGAGTAGTCGGGCATAAAGAAGAGAATCGAAAAGTCATTGCTGGGGTCGCGAGTCCACATTGAGTACATGGCAATGGTCATGTCCATATGCCAGAGTTTTGCGCCTACATCTTCAACCATCTTGATGCCGTCGCCAGTATTTAAGGGCCAGCCCTGAAACTTAAAGGGGCTGCACTTAAGGTACATATCCTTGAGCTCCTCGTTAAACTCAAATCCGCCGAGGGTCAAGATCACGCCCTTGCGAGCCTTGATTGCCTTTTCGACGCCACCAACCAGGGAGTAGCAGCCAACGATTTCTTTGGTGAGAGGGTTTTGGATGAGACGTTGCTCCGAGCAATCAAACAGCACCTCAACTCCTTGCCTTTGGCGCTCTGCGTCGAGCTCGTGAAAGGTGACCATGCCAAAGCCGTCTATGCTTCCGAGCTTTTGCGAGTGATCAAAGCGCTCCTCAAGAAAAGCGTACTCGGGAATATCGCCTGCAATGGCCTCTTCTGACACATGGTAGGTGAGGTTGTATTTGTCGGCATACTCGGTATTGCGCACGCACTCATCAACCCAGGCCTCTATCATGGCATCTGGAGTCTTGCCCTTGGTAAAGGTTCTGATGTAATCTTTGAAGGTCTCGGCGTTTTCTGGGTCAATGATGGTCCACTCGCCGTTGTTAATGCGACTGTTGCCTCCACCCTCAATACGGGCTTTTTCGAGTACAAGAACCTGAGAGGAACCCTCGTCGGCAGAAATCAAGGACGACCACATGCCAGCTCCACCATAGCCAATGACCAAAACATCGGTTTCGTAATCCCAGGCTTTTGGCAGCCAATCGCCTCCAGCTAGAGCGCCCGTAGACGAGTTGCACCCAGCAAGTGCTGCTGAGCTTGCTACCGCAGCACCTGTGAGAGCTGCGCCCTTTAAAAAGGAACGTCGAGACAAGTTGCTTGGTTGTTTATCACTCATTATTTCTCCTTTTCTGCTTGTGAGTCTGCTCGCTAGCTGGTAACAGCTGGCAGACTGTTTGCATCCCCTAGGCCAAATGCCTGAGGCATCTTTGACCAAGAGCATAGAGCTACCCAAAAAAAATTTCCTCAGATGGAAAGTAGGATTATTGACACCCGTGGTATCGACAGCCAAAAAAACACCAAGAGACACCAAAATAGGACTGATAATCCTATACCAAAAATGGGTAGCATGAGAAACAATTGAGTACGCGATTGCTCGAGCGCTCTCAATAGGTGCTGGTTAGAGCAGAAAAAGGGAGATTCTTAATGACGGATGCTCAAGCAAGTGCGAGTCGAGACAGCAAGTTACTCGACAGTCTGATGGTCATAGGAGGTTTTGGCCTTTGTCGCTCCTGGATTGTGTTTTGCCTCTTTCCGCTCTTTGGTTTAGAAGGAGGCTTTGCCGTCAACTGGACATTCCTCTTTTTTGGAGCCCTAGCTGCCGCAAGTATTGCCCTGCTCATAAGGTGGTGCAAGGAAAGGGTCAGCCACATTCGGCACGCCCTCTTTTGGATAGCAGGGATTACTCTTATGCTCTCTGCCCTTCTTATCTTGCTCTCTCTTGCTTTGCAGCTTGACAAGCTCCTCTACTGCGGCTTTAGCATTGGCGGCATAGGAGCAGGCGTTTTGCAAGTATTGTGGGGAGAACGCTTTGCGCACTTTGGAGTACGCTTTGCTACGCTGGTCACTCCTCTGGCGGCCATATGCACAGCGTGCCTCCTTATGCTTGCTGCGGGAGAAGCCCTCGTAGGCTATAGCATCTTTCCGCTGGTATCTTTTGCACTGCTGGTTGTCGTTGCCAGGCGAACAGGCATCAATGTCTCTCTCAAGACAAACAAAGATCAAAGCATGATGCCTCATGAGGAAGCGCCGCTCAAAACCCTGGACACCAGCAGAGTCAAGCTTATGTTTTCAATCATGATGTTTTCTTTCCTATGTCGTATGCACGATGCCGTGTTATGCCATGAGCCAGACCCCTTTGCCTTCTTTGGCAGCAGCGCTTTACTCTCGCTTTTAGTGGTGGGAGGAGCCGTGTTCTTCTTTGGAGCCTGGTTTAAAGAGCGCTTTGATCCTCTGATTACCTATCGCCTTTCTTTGCCCCTCATGATTGCTGGATTCGTTGCCATTGCCCTATTTTTTGACACCCACGCAGCTCATTCAATACTGCTCATAAACATAGGGTATGGATTCTTTGATCTATTGGTGTGGATAGTGTTTGCCAAAATAGCGCACTCTTCTGGAGAGCAGCCACTGGGCGTCTTTGGCAGAGGGGTTGCCTTCATGTTCATTGGCATGGGCACTGGCCTTGTATGCGGCGAGTTCATCAGCACATCAATTCTCAGCGGAAGCCTGCAAATTACCGTCATAGCCTTGCTAAGCATACTCACCCTGGTAGTGATTGCCTTTTTAGTTATTCCCGAGGGCACAATGAAACAGCTCCTCCTCACAATTCATCCCCAAAAGAAGGAGCACGCCAATGAAAGCCAGTTGACACCGAGTGCACACGGCAACGGCACGGCAGGGCGTTTGGAGGAAAACTGCAAGCTGGTGGCAAAGGCCTACCGACTTACTCCGCGCGAGAGCGAAGTGCTCGTTTTGCTTGCCTATGGGCGCACACTTTCTATCATTGCCCGCGATCTCTTCATAGCACAGGGCACTGCGCGCACCCATATCGAAAACATTTACCGAAAACTCAGCGTGCACAAACACCAAGAACTCATAGACCTGGTTGAGGATTATCAATGAGTTTTAGTAGTGCGCCAACATACTGTGCTAGCAAAAAGCTGCACGTGTGTCACGTGTGCTTGCTCAGTGTGTGAGGCCGACCCTTTGTTTGTCCTGCGCTGCTCGAATGGTTCTGTAGAGATCCATACCTGTTTTTTCTGGTCGGGGAGCTTCCTTGGACACTGCCAGGGCGAGCGCTTCTTCATCTGCATGCTCTATGCTGATGGCGATAATCGCATCTCCTATCCACAGAGATTGAACGACATCGACTCCCTCTAAGGTCTTTCCAAAGACGACAAAGGTATCATCAAACTCAGGCTGCCTTGACAGAGAAAAATAAAACTGACAACTGCCAGAGTTTGGATTAGACTTTCGCGCAAAAACCAAGCTGCCAAGTTCATGGCGGTTATTGGCTCTGTTATAGTCTTCATCCCTTATGGTGTAGCTCGCATCACCCCTGCCAGGATGTATTCCGCGCGCTGCACCTCGCGCCGCTGCCTCGACCTGGGCAGGGCCGAGTGTGCGTGTTATGGGGCATCCTCCCAAAATGGCAGAGCCAGCCTTATGGGCATGAAACTTGAGGTTGTCATAAAAGCCTCTGCGTGCAAGCTCGATGAAGTTTCCCACCGTAACAGGCGCATGCCGTCCATCAAGGGCAACCTTGATAGGCCCTTTGGAAGTGGTGATAACAGCAACTTCATCTCCGTTGGGAATATAAAGCGGTGTATAAAGAGGCAGAATAATTCGTCCCATGGGTACTCCTTGCTTGTGGCGCAGTTGAGCGCTGTCTTAAACAGATAGGTAAAGTGTAGGTTCCTCAGGGCGTTACTGCATCTGATGCTCAATCCTATTTTCCAAAAAACGATACAAGGGGACGTATAACTCGTATCATTTCGTAGAAATGATACGAGTTATACGTCCCCTTGTATCGTTTTTTTTGCACAAGTTTGATGACCCTGCAGCCAAGTCCATGTTAGAATAAGCCTATGACAGGGGGCTGGTTCATATTTTGTAAGGAGAGGGTTATGTTAAAAGTTAGATTATCCTATTTGTTGATTATTGTGTGTGTGGCTGCGACGCTTGTTCTCTCGTTGTTTTTGGTTTTTGCCCAAAGCAAAGAGATTGCACTCATGAGCAGCACGGGCTTGGGGCTCCTAGGCTTAAGTGGAGAAGCTTTTAATCAAGTAAATCAGGCAACGGGTGGAGTCACGGTTGGGGGCGCAAGTTTCTTTAAGAATTTCGTTGGAGCTGGTGCTGAAGGGTTTGCCATTATCGGCATTGTCATCACCGTTTTTTACTGGATTTTCTTAGTGACGGGCTTGGCTGCAATTGTCTTTACTCTTTATGCAATGATTGTTAATCCACGGCGTCAAGCCCTTGCTCTGCGCCTGGTAGACTTTCAGGCTTCCTTGGGGCTCATACTCGTTGGGCTTGCGGTGGTAATTGTGATTTACTGCATGCTGTCGCAGCTTAATCAAGCCTTTTCTACGCAATACCTGTTCTTGCTCATTCCGATACTGCTCACCTTCTTTGCGGTACGTTTGCTCAGAAAAGAATTACGCAAGAGCTCTCGCAAGGCCGCCGAGAAAAAGGCAGAAAGCTTGCAAAACCAGCAGGCTAACTCCTAGTAGCAAAGGCTTGCAGACAGCTGATTGTTGCAGCTTTCTCATAACATGGATAGACAGGATGCAAGGCGGCTGGGTGCGTTGTGATGTCATGGGGGTGTCTCTACGACGGATCTTGCCTATATACTGCCACGAAGAGGTTTGGCCTCAAGCAATGAGGCCAAAGAAGCTCTATTACAGCTACTTGACGTAGCGGAAATCCTGGATGCCAGAAGTGTGGATGTAAAGCGAGCCCTGAAAAGCCATATGCCAGACTACGAAGACGCATTGCTTGCTCAGATGGCTCATAGAAATCACGTTGATATTATTATCACGCGCAATACCAAGGACTTTGAGCATTCGCCTGTTCCAGCAATGGCACCAAGGCAGTTTATTGAACTCTACAAGCCAAACAATGTAGAGTACGCTGTGTTTGATGCAACAGCCAGGCAGGGCATTGCTACTGGAGGGCTACAGCTGAGAGACTAAGTAGCATCTATGAATTCTCTTGCTGCGCTTGAAGTCTTCGGGGATTGTTTTTTCGGTAATATCTTCGATTGCTATGCCGCAGGCAGCGAGCTCCTTACTATTGGGCTTAAAGCTTCGAAGGTTGCACGAGAAGAGCACTTTGCCTTGAGGACGCAGGAGAAGCACCACATCCTTGAGCAATTCGACGTGGTCGCGCTGCACACTCCAGGAGGCTGCATTCATCTTTTTAGAGTTGGAAAAAGTGGGAGGATCCACAAAGATTAAATCGTATCGAGCGCCCTCGCCGGTATCTTTGCCCTCACCTTTGTTCTTGCTTGCGTTTACACTCGCACCCTCGCCCTTACCTCTACCTTGACCCTTGCCCTCGACTTTGTTGCTGCTTGCACTTCTGCCTTTGACTCTGCCTACTTCTTGCCCCAGCCAAGCCAAAACGTCGGCCCGCACCATTTGGTGCTCGTTTCCGGTAAAGCCATTGAGCTGCATGTTCTTCTTTGCCCACGAGAGATAGGTGTTGGACAAGTCAACCGTAGTAGTGCTCTTTGCTCCACCTGCTGCTGCATAAACCGAGGCGGTTCCGGTATAGGCAAACAGATTCAAGAAGTCTTTGCCCTGGGCTGTTTGCCTGATCAAGGCTCGCGTGAGACGATGATCTAAAAAGAGCCCCGTATCCAGGTAGCCGCTCAGGTCAACTTCAAAGCTCAGACCCTGTTCTTCCACTACCATTGGTGTATTGACAGCCTCGCCGGGTGCGCGATACTGCCCTCCTCCTTTGGCGCGCTCTCGCAGCTTGGAGACAAGCTTGTCCGCTTCAAGACCCATCACTACTGGCACGATTGTCATGGCATCAAAACAACGGCGCTGAGCCTTTTCGGGATCGATTTCTTTGGGCGCTTTGTACTCCGCCACACAGACGTACTCCTCATGGATTGATCCTCGGACTCCCTTATATGTATCGATGGCAAAGGCGTAGTCGGGCAAGTCGGCATCGTAGACACGATAACAACTGACCCCCTCACGCTTGGCCCACTTTTTACGCTCCTTGGCAACTTTTTTGAGGCGTGCCGCAAACTGCTCTGAGCTCTTATCCAATACGGGAACCGACACAAGTACTCCGTCGGGCGCTCGGTTAATCTGTATGGCGGTGGCACCCAGGTCACTGAGGCGGTAGTGCCTGAGCGAAGCTTCAATCTTTCCGTTGTAGAGCAGTTCAGTTTCATAGGGAGAAGCCCCCAGGTGCATGTCTATTGTGGCATCTGAGGTAATGAGGTGAGCCGTCCACTCGGCTGGCAGCTTTTCTAAACCTTGCCTGATCTTGCCATAGAGCAAAGGCAAATCACTCTCGCTTAACATGCGCTCTGCATAGGGCGGATTGCTCACAACCATGCCCCGTATGGGAATCGCACCCCCCTTGGAGCTGGCGAGCACAGCTTCAACCACTTGCCTCGCATCCTCAACACTGGCGTGATGCAGGCTCATGCAGCCTTCAAACCCAGCTTTTTTGGCCTGCTCGAGCGCAAGGCTCAAGACCGATTTGTCGGTGTCCAGTCCAATGAGCAAGGGCATATGCGCCTTGCCTTTTTCGAGCCGCATCCTTGCCTCTGCAAGCAACTGGCTCCATGTTTCTTCCTGATGACCGAGCCACCCAAAAAAGCCCCAGTATTCTCTCAAAAGCCCTGGAGCCATGTCGGCAGCAATCATGGCAGCTTCATGTAATAAGGTGCCGCTTCCGCACAGAGGATCAAGCAGTATCTCGCGGGTCTTACCCCAGCCGTTTTCTTTTTGCCTCGCCTGCCGCTCTTGCGATTGCCCGTTACTGCATCGGTCTGCCCGCTGCTTGAGGGGCGTAAGAGATGCTGCCCAGCCACTCTTGAGCAAAATACCCGCAGCCAGGTTTTCTTTGAGAGGAGCCTCACTTTGTATACCCTGAGTGCGATACCCTCTGCGGTGAAGAGGCTCTCCCGATAAGTCCAGATAGAGGCTGGCCTTGTTGAGCCGCACAGCAACTTCAAGCTGAACATCGGGTCGATTCTGCCTCACACTTGGCCTTGCGCCAAAGCGCCCCATGAGATGATCGCAGAGGGCATCTTTGACTTTAAGCGCAGTAAACTGCGTATTTTTGAGCTCGGAGTTAATGCCACGCGCGCGCACGGCAAAGGTCAAAGCAGGATTCAAGTGAAGCTGCCAGTTTATTGCCTTAACCCCATCGTAGAGAGCAACTGCATCCTTTGCGCTACATCTGTCCAAGACGAGAAGGACGCGAGACGCACTTCTTAGCCAAAGACAGGCCTTATAGGCTTGCTTAAGCGTTCCAAAAAAAGCTACCCCACCTTTGAGAGGGCGTGTGCCTCGTACACCCAGGCTTTCCAATTCAAGCGCAGTGGTCTTTTCCAGCCCAAAGGGGCAGCGCACATAAAACTCCAGCTTGTTTGTATTGGCATTCTCTTGCATACAGAGATTATACCAACACCGCAGTAAAACCAGAGCAAGTCAATACGAGTTGAGCCACCGCAAGTTGAGCCACCGCATAACTACGGCTCTCCATAGATGGTCTATACTATGAGCCATGAGCATTGGCGAGAAGACATATCACGAAGACTTACCCAAGGTTACGCAAGACGAAATCCTTGAATTACTCAAAACAAAAAACTATATTGCAGCACGAAAAAGACTGCTTTTGTTAGATGATGTTGAGACTGCAGAGCTCATAACCGAGATAGAGAACGTTCTTGGTATCGACATTGCCATTGTGCTCTTCAGGATGCTGCGAAAGGATCAAGCGGCTGAGGTCTTCTCGCGTCTTTCTCCAGAAGACCAAACGGGCATCATTACCCGCATTGCCGACCATGAAATCAAAACCATTATCAACGAGATGGATTTTGACGACATGATTGATGTGCTCGAAGAGCTCCCTGCAAATATCGTGGACAGGATTCTAGAAAAGTCCTCGCCTGCGGAGCGCCAGCTGATTAACACCTTCTTGAACTATCCAGCCAGCAGCGCCGGCTCACTGATGACGCCGTCTTATGTTACCTTGCAGCAAGGGTGGACCGTTGCCCAGGCGCTCAAGCATATCAAGGCGGTTGGTATGGACAGCGAAACCGTCTACACCTGTTATGTTAAGGACAAGGGGAGACGCCTTCTTGGGGTCGTGTCGCTGAGAGACCTGGTAACCAAAGAGCCCGATGAGCCAATCTCTGACTTTATGGTTGAGGATGTCGTTTTTGTCAATGTATTAGACGACCGCGAAGAAGTTTCCGAAGTCTTTAAACGCTATGAGTACTTTGCGATTCCGGTAGTGGATAACGAAAAACGACTGGTAGGAATCATCACCTTTGACGACATTCTCAAGGCCATCGAAGAAGAAACAACAGAAGACATCGAGCGCATGGCTGGTGTTATTGGCACAGACGATAAGGGCTATTTTGAGACAAGCATTTTAAGACAGGTAAGAAATCGCCTGCCCTGGCTGATCATCTTGATGGCCTCTGCAATGCTTACCGGCCTGGTGATAGCGCACTTTGAACTGCAACTGGCATTGATACCAAGCCTTATCATCTACCTTCCTCTGTTGATGGGCACCGGCGGTAATGCCGGGTCACAGTCTGCCACCTTGATTATCCGCGGTTTGGCGCTTGGAGAGGTGGCACCGAAAAACGTCTTAAAGGTTCTTTGGAGAGAGCTTCGCATTGCCTTGCTTTCTGCACTTGTGCTTTCCGCTTTGAACATGGCAAAAATCCTGTTGTTAGATGGGCAGCCCCTTGAAATTGCCATAACCGTCTGCTCGGCACAAATAATCGTTGTCGTTATTGCCAAAAGCCTGGGCGGCATGCTTCCCTTGCTCGCAAAGAAAGTTGGAATCGATCCAGCGCTCATGGCAGGCCCACTCATTGCATCTCTGGTGGACACCTTTACCTGCTTTGTCTACCTCTCCTTGTCTATCGTCATCCTCTCGCTGTTTTAGCTCCTGAAAGGGGAGGTTAGACCTGCACAGGTGACAAGGGGACGGGGCGTTTGTCACCTTGTCAGGAAGGTGACAAACGCCCCGTCCCCTTGTCACCTTAAAAAGCAGGCGATCCAGCTAAGGAATCGCCTGCTTTTCGCTTTGAGCTGCGGGAGTACGGAGTAGCTTAGTACTGCACCGCTAACTGATAATTGAGAGAGATGTCACCCAATTATTATCATTCCATTGGGCTCTCACCTGGTAGTTGCCGTAGTCAAAAACGGCGCTGCCGCTCTGTTGGCCGTTGACGCTTTCGGCATGATTCACCGTAAGAGTGCTGCCGTCAGTCAGGGTAATTGTGACAACAAAACGAAGATTCTCATTATTGCCGTTTTGCAGATTCTGGGTATAGGAAGTGATTTTCGCACTAGCAAACTCAGGATCTACGGGATCAGGATCTACAGGATCAGGGTCTGGATCTGGCGGCAGGGGAGCGCTCGCAAGAACAGGTTCGAGTGTGATGATGTGAGTATCTCCGGCGAGCATCAGTTGATCAAGCATACCTTCGGTGAGAGTAAGGCTTGGACGACTTCCCTCAAGATATACCGAGAGTGCGCCGCTTGACTGCCATCCGGTAACCCTGGCTTCTTCCATCCAGCCTGGAGTGACATTGGCCTGGGTGGCGTAGGCTTCATATACAGCATCCCAGTTGGGGGTTATCTCGATACCAAGATCGTGTGTTTCGAAGTAGTTGAGGCCAGTCCACCAGCTTCCATCGAGGTAGGCGTAGAAGCAAAGGGTAACGCTTGCAGTGTTAGTGTCGCCGCCGCCTGGAAGGATATATCCGGGGTCAACGTAGTAGTTCAGGTAGTAGCCCTCAATTTGCCCCTCAGTAAAGTCACCAAAACCTATGGCTGCGTAGTCTTCAAACGTATAGGAAGCGTAGCCGCTGGTTTGCCAAAGGGTTCTATCGGGCTCAAGACCACCCTCTGCGACCCAGTCTGCATATGCTGCATCAACAGCATCCCAGTCGATGAAGTCACCCTCATTGAGCGCTTGCCAGTGGATGGAAGTGGACATTACTACGTCATCGAATAGGTAGTAGCCAATGAATCCGAGGTTAACCACGATGCGCTCTTCAACAACGGAATCCTCATCGTCGGTGCAAGCAATAAATGCACCAACCTTGCACATATTAACCGCATTGCCAGTGCCAATGAGATATTTGCCAGCGCCTTCGATGGCAAATTCAACGATAAAGTACTGGTTGCTTATTTTGTAGGCAACCTGAATAGTGCCGTTAAGGCCTTCGGGTACATTGAGATACCAGGCCTCGGCACCTTTGGTCTTGTTATCGGAAACGAGAGTTATTCCATCAGGCAGGGCATAGATGCTGTTATTGCCAGAAAACTCAGTCTTGCCTTTAGCATCCTTTACGCCTTGGAAGCCGACATAGAAAGTTTTTTTGTCAGCGCTTTGGGCTATGATTTCGCCCTCGATAAAAGCGCTTGGCTCCGACGCAAACGCCGGAACGGTGAGTGAGAACATTGTTGCAAATGCAACGAATAGAGCAAGTAACTTTTTCAATTTTACCTCCAGAAAATCATCAGGGGACGCCTTATTGTTTTATGAGGTTGGGTTTCCTCATGCCTCGTTGTTAACGCACAACGTGGTTAAGCGGCCTCTTTTATTCTGGGGTTGTGGTTCCCTGTTTTCAGCCTCGCTGATTACGCTCAGCGTGGTTAAACGACTCAATCTAGTTGCATCGAAAATCTAGGGATTCAGCAGTATGTCTAACCCAACACCAAAAAGCACTTGCCTAAAATGCTCTTCCTCTCCCTTCTTTATCATCGTTATTACTGCCTAGTATGTTTACCCGTAGCCTAGCCTACCTTGCCTTTGCCGCATCATCCCAACAACAATTACAACTCTGGCAACTATTGCTCATGTTATTGCATTTTAATACATTTGCCAAGTGCAGAATCTGCCCAATGGCACTATTGCGTTGCCCCAGGGCAAGGCTTGTCAGCTTACGGGCCGCTAGTTGTTTCGTAGGGCCAATCTATGATTCCACCCATGTCGTAGACGTTGGTATAGCCTAGCTCAAGCATGGTCTCGGCAGCCTCAGCCGATCGGCGACCGCTTCGACAATACACCAATACCAGCTCGTCCTTGTTGGGAACCTCTGCTTCAATACGCGCACGCACCTCGTAGTCTGGAACCAAAAGCGAGCCTTCAATCCTTATTTCGAGATATTCTTCTTCTGTGCGTACGTCCAACAATAGGTAACTATTGGCCTCAGACATCATCTGCATAGCTTCTTGAGGCGACACTTTAACCTTGCGTGCTTCTCGCTCATCGCCAACGCCACTCTCACTGCCTTCGTCCGGCAGCGCATCATTACTCTCCTGCGGCACATCTGCGGTAGGCATGTTGCCAGTGCAAGCTCCCAAAGCCAGAGCAAAGCACATCAGAATCGTTATCAGCAATATCCTCAAGCGCACTCCTAACCTGGTGTCAAGATATACAAGGGGACGGGATACAAGGGGACGTATAACTCGTATCATTTCTACGAAATGATACGAGTTATACGTCCCCTTGTATCCCCTTGCAATATTAGTATATCCTGAAAAACCCTGAAAACCCCTGAAGAACGATGGTTTGACTACGTAACACTAACTGTGTTAATATAGGCGTTTAAAATATACTAGTGGCTTCAGGGTAAAATAACAAGGTAAAATTGGTGATGATCTAGAGAAAACAGAAGGAGGATTCCTATGGGTTGAAATTATGCCACTATCCGGTCTCTATCTGTCTAAGGAGTAAACGTGAAAAGTTTAAAAGGTATAGGAAACAAGTTATTAGTAGTAGTATTAGCAGCAACACTAGGGATTTTCGCCGGCTCCAGCGTAGCAAATGCACATGGGTACTTAGGGGCAGCGCGTAATGTTAATCTTGACGGAAGAACCTGGTCTCATCAAGCTTATATTTTTACCCATCCAAATCAATACTTCTATTCAGCGACATACGCTGGCCCCACAAATAGCAGCGTGGGGTTAAACTGGGTCGGTGCCAATGCTTCTCTCTTTTATAACACAAACGGAGCTCTCCATAGCTATTCTGGAGTTTATTGGAATTCCCATTCTCTGTCTCCTTCACTGCGCTGGACAGTAGCTTATACCATCTGGGTACCAGCAGGCACTGCTCTATGCGGCTGGGGTGATGCTCGGTACTGGAGTACAGGCACTGGAAAATACTGGTTATTTGATTGTTGGGCAACAGGACGATTGGCGTCGCACTATTAAGGAGAATAGACATGAATTATTTGACAACGAGGAAAATTGCGATCATTTTAACCGCTGTTCTTACTTTTGCCGCTGCCTTTGTCCTTGCAATGATGTATGGCCTTGGCACGGCACAAGCGCATAGTGAAATACAGGGGCCCAGCATGGAAAATCCTACTGGCGAACATGGAGCCGATAGCGGGATTCTTGCCGGGGAAGACGGAATCGATGGCGAGATGCCTGCGATTCCTACTGGCGAATACCCAGTTAATGACATGGGTTTGACTTACGGTCCAGCAATGCAGTCTGTGCAGCACGATGGTGTTTGGCCAGACCTCGTATTAGCTAAAGCTACTAACGGCATAGATGGATATGTTTATCTTGTTGACCTCAGGGGCACTGAGCCTGCCAATCCCGAAGAAGCTGGTCGCATGACAGAGGCAAAGATTGCTCGAGAATCACTCAGCTTTACTTCTCTACTATATGAACGACTGGGCTTGCCCACTGAGTTTGATAGTCCTACTGCCCTCTTCGTTTATGAGACAGCAAAAAGATACGCCTTTCCTTTGCCCGACAGAGACTGGTCTCCTAATCCAGGGTTACGGAATACTTTGATAAGGACTATGGGAGTAGACTCAACTGCGATGCCAGAGGGAGAGGAATTGCAGACTCTTCTGATTGAAATAGCAGCAGAAGCGCGCAATGAAAACCTAAAGGAAATACCTGTTTATGAAAGTGATGGTATTACCCAGATTGGCGTATTTGCCACTCCGGGATAATGCTTGACTGCCAATGTTACTGATTAGACCCAATTCGTCATTGCGGGCTTGACCCGCAATCTGAGACGCATTTTGGTTAGATTGCGGCTCGGAGGCCGCAATGACGGACTACAGTCTGACTAGTAACCTGCCAATCGCCCACAGTCTAAAACCCACAGTTAAAAACGATGGTTTGAGAGAGTTGACAAAGGCACAACGTAAGGGTAGTGTCTAATGAAGTGGCAGGCACTTGTGGTGCTGATGCGCGTCGAAGCGTCCATTTGAGCATTCTAGAATGAGGTATATTATGAAGAAAGCGGCCATCTTCTTTTTTAGCATCTTTGTAATTGGTCTCGCAATGGCTATCATGCAGATAGCCGTACTACAATATGATGGCAAGATTGGCTTAGGAATACTGCTTTTTGGGGTAGTAATGATGTTTGTGGGAGGCACAAGCTCTTGCCTCCTTTCATCAAAGGCAAGGGCGTTTTTTCGCGCATTACTCGATACACTCTTTGGGTCTTTTTAACTGCCGACATCCCTGACACAGTGTACTAGGCTAGCATTAAGATTACACGGTCAGCTGAACTAACAGGCGAAGAGAGTCATCGTATGAAACTTGTGATACGGTGAGGCGAGAATAATCAGCAGCATCAAAAAAGTCAGTTACTTCAAACCACCGCTCACGCTCTTCGTGATACATAAAGAGACGTATTCCCAGAAATACCATTCCCTCGTTTTCGAAATAAGGAATCGCATCGGCTACCGTGTCATTTAGATTGCTTGTGGGTACAGCAGACCAAAAGTTGGAGTCGCTTTGAGCATCAGGGAGTTGAGCAGCAGTGTCTACTGGTATTTCAAAAGGTACAAAAGAGTCGACAGTAAACCGTAAGACTTCTTTAAAATCCTCGTACATGTCAGCTGGCGATCCAGCCATAACGACAACAATGTTGCTCGATGAAATGAAGAAAAGGCTTGTATATCCTCTCAAGGCTCTGTCGTCATCTTCGCTGTATTCAAAATCAGCAGTAATGAGTGCGTGTGAACCAAAGGAGCCTACTTCTTTGTTTGTGAAAGTATAGGGGAGTCCGTTCATAAGAGAGTCCAATTCTTCTCTTTGGGCAGAACTCGATACCATCGCCTCTCCATCGTTGGTGGACATCTGCCAAATATTAAGTGCTGGTCCTGCAACATCGGCAGGATAATATCGCCACTTAACCTTCTCTTGACGCTCTTCAATCCAGCTGCTGTCAACAAGGAAAGAATAGCTATTTCGATTGATGGTTACAAAGGAGCCAGCAACGACCTCAGACAGTGTTTCTGAAGGGGCTCCGCTAGAACTAGTCGTTTGACTCTCCGCAATAGTCTGACCAGAGCTACCACCGCATCCTATCAGAAAAAAGTGTGACATGAGAGCACAGACAAGTAGAGCAGTAAGCATTCTTTTGTTCAAGGTTCTCTCCTTTCTAACCATGCTACGATTGTAGTCATCAGAAGACTAGCGCATTATACAAGGGGACGTATAACTCGTATCATTTCGTAGAAATGATACGAGTTATACGTCCCCTTGAACTCCCTAACTGTGCTGCGACAGCACATAGAACTAGTACTCTATGCGAGCTTCCTCCACCTGTCAACTTCGCTTCGTTCTAGGTCTTGCCGTCAGTGCAAGGAGCAAATTTCCCCCGATATTGCGAGTGCACAGCGCATGAACAAGGAAAATCAGCTGAGCGTTACCTCAACCCCGCCGCAAGCGTTGCCGACATCATAGCTGCACACAGTCTGCCGTATAAATCGTCCCCAATATGACCTAGGCTATTCATCAAACCATGCGTGCGTAATCCTGAGTCTGGTGAAAGATGTGACCCACGATTATCATATTGTTGCGATAAGTGTAAAGTGCGATGTATTTATTGATGAGTAGTTTTCTGTAGCCCAGTTTGGCAAGATGTGAGTATTGTGACAGAGGGAATACCTCTGGCTGCACGCATGCAAGCTTTACTACCCGGAGGAACTCCTCTTCAAAATTGCTAGCCGCTTGCGGACTCTGTAGTTTAATGCTGAGATACTCGACAATTCTCTCATATTCCAGCGCCGCCTGCTTACTGAGCTTAAATTTAGTAACCATACTTCTCTCGCATAGTGGCGATGTGCGCCTCACCATCAACTAGATCCCCGCTGACAATGTCCAACTCAGCCTGGGCGATACTGGCAAGCAGCTTTGCCTCTGCCAACTGAGTGTTGAGGTCGTTATATACCTCTGTGGTCATGACGACGAGATGATCGTATCCGTTCTTGGTTACGGAGATTGGCTCACCTGCTTCTTCGACAAAACAGGAGAAGCGGGCGGTATCCTTCATGTCTCTAATGGGGACACATTTGGTCATGGGCGTTCCTCTCAGTGTTGATCATCGCGGCATAATAGTACCACAGACAGGAAGACAGAGTGCTATGAGGCGCCAAATGAAGTATCAGCGGGGCATATTGACACCTGCAAAGTGTATGACGAAAGGTGCATGAAAACTGAGCTCTCAAAAAGATGACAAAGCCCCCGCCCCTTGTCACGGCAATCAGCTGTCTAAAGCTTCTGCAAAACAGGACTGCCGGAGTCCCAGGGGTTCATAACGGCAACACCAAAATCGAGGAAGTCTTGCGTGTTCCTCGTGGCAACTATCATATTGTGCTCAAGAGCCGTTGCAGCGATAAAGGAGTCGAGTAAGGGTCTTGGATTTGCCATGTGGAGCAATGCGGCTCTCTGGGCTGTGTGCGTGCCAAAAGAAAGGATTCGACCCTTAAACTCCACTTCCTTTAGCACGCTCAACCAACTGGAGAGCTGAGCGGCTTGATCAGAATCTTTCTTCTGCAAAAGCAGTATGCCCTTTTCCAGCTCAAAGAGAGTAATGGAGCTTATGTAGCACGATTCAATCTCGTTCCCCTGAGCCCACTTGTATACCTTTGTGTCCATGCGAGCTCTATCTTTACGCAGCTCACTAACAACATTGGTGTCGAGGAGCAAAGGCTTCATGAGAAATCAACCTCGCGCTCTGCCCATTCAGTTCTGCTGGGAATAAAGTCGTCAAGGTCACAGGAAGAACAGTCCTCAGCATCTTGCATGGCTAGATCGGCTAGGGTTCTTCGAGCGCCTTTGAGTATGAGGTAATCATCAATACTGAGAAGAACGTATTGAACCACCCCCCTCTCAGTAATAAAGAGCGGTTCCTCTCGCGCTAGGATTTTTGCCTGCCCCGTATATTGATTAAACTCTCTCGCCGTCATTGCTGCCATAATGCACCTCGCTGCCAGAAAAGACCTATACGGGCAATTATAGCAACGTTACTACATATATGCAACGCAGGTAGAGCCAGAGAAAAGGGAGAAAATAAGGAAAAACCCTCTACTTGGAGCACTGCTCATGTGACAAGGGGACGGGCGTTTGTCACATGCTCACTGTAATCGGAATAATAGTCTTGCTATTATTCCGAAGGCTGCTATGATGAGCTTGAAGGGAGTGGCAATCATGAACTACCTCTCAGTGCAACAGATAGCAGAAAAATGG
>Ga0123356_10002155_pt1 | contig 21235 bp, 18 predicted proteins | sample TergutEmb28metaG_2_FD_92546 | JGI IMG/M metagenome (GOLD analysis project Ga0123356, IMG submission 92546) | Embiratermes neotenicus P3 segment gut microbial communities from Petit-Saut dam, French Guiana - Emb289 P3 | ecosystem: Host-associated > Arthropoda: Insects > Digestive system > Gut ... | reverse complement strand
CAATATACCCCATGGTCGGATCGGGAGTCAATGCGTTATTTCGTCAAAATTCTGCACAATTTCGACAGCACCGGTGCTGGATTTTTACAGCGGTTTTGGGTAAACTATACTGCGCCCTGCCACGTTAGGTAGTTCGAGTGCGGAGTACCGCACCAACCGCCGGGCGGTTGACCACCTGGGGTGGCACAACCGGTTTGTAACAGGTTACAATAATGGGTACAAGGAAGAAGTGAAGACCGCAAAAAAGTGTTATGAGGACCCGACGAAAAAAGCAAAAAAGAATTCTTATGCTTGTCGAAACGACCAATCACTATGGTCGTAGCGTCATCAGGGGAATTGATCGCTATGCGATGCAGAACAATTGGGAAATTACATTGGAACTGCGCGGACAATCGGAGCCGCTTCCCGACTGGCTCGATTCTTGGGATGGCGATGGCGTGATTGTCCGATCAGGCAATGTACATTCGGCAAAGCGGCTACGCCAGATGGGATTGCCTGTTGTCGAAATGGCGGGCAACCGAACGAATTACAAAACGGATGTCCTAGTTGATGAACGGCTTGTTGCTAAAATGGCTGCCGACCATCTGCTCGGATGCGGATTTCAGAACTTTGCGTTTTATTCCTACGGAATGTCTTGGTGGTCCCTTGACCGGGGAAATACCTTCGTAGAAGAGATGAATGCACGGGGATACGAATGTCCGCGTATTCAACCGACCTCGGGCAATGTGAATGCCATTATCCCAAAATGGTCTCTCGACGAAAGAAAACGGTTACAAAAATGGCTCCTTCATCTTCCAAAGCCGGTGGCAATTTTTGCTACCGAAGATATTCACGCAAGAGAAGTGCTTTTAGCCTGCCGCAAGAATGAGTTATCCGTTCCCGGCGAAGTTGCGGTTTTGGGACTTGGCGATGACCCGTTATTTTGCCAGCATCTTTTTCCGGCACTTTCCAGTATTGACTGCAATGGTTTTCAGATTGGTTGGCAGGCAGCAGCCCTGTTGGACGATCTCTTCAAGGGTCATTCACATCCGGTTCAGCCGATTGCCGTCCCTCCGTTGCACGTATCCGTAAGACAATCGACAGATGTCATTACCATATCGGACTCTGATCTTGCCTCCGCACTTCGGTTTCTGAAAACTGCCGACCCGTTGTGTACGTCTGTGGCAGACCTGATGCGGAAAGTCAACATGTCGCAAAAAACACTGGAAAGGCGTTTTCGGCAGTATTTGGGCAAAACACCCGAACAGGAAATTATGCGGCTTCGACTTGAACGGTCGAAAATTTTGTTGCGGGAAACGTCGTCTTCCATTGAATCCGTCGGGTTAAAAACGGGTTTTTCCTCTCTGGAACATTTTATTCGGGCGTTCAAACGTGAAATGAAAATAACACCCGGACACTATCGACTTCAAGCGAAAACCGGATGACAAAATGTCCCATTGGGCTTTCCTCTATTTGTATTGGAAAGGATCAAACATTGTGCAAAACACTTGCTTTTTTTGCCGTTGCGGCTAGAATGGTACACCATGTACGACAAAGAACTTTTGAAATCACTGATTATGGAAAAGTCGCTGAAATTTGGCGACTTCACCCTTGCTTCCGGCAGAAAGGCAACGTTTTACCTCGATTGCCGACAGATCACGCTTGATTCCGTCGGCGCAAAACTGATCGGCGAAGGGATACTGGAACATTTGCAACAGGGGGTTATGCCGCGAGCAGTCGGCGGAATGGCAATCGGTGCCGATCCAATTACCGCCGCTGTTATTACTGTTGCCGCCTACCAAAACATTCCGCTCAAAGGGTTTATGGTTCGCAAACAGAGCAAAGGACACGGCACGAACCAATTTGTCGAAGGTCCCATCACGGCTGGAGACCGTGTTGTCATCGTCGAGGATGTCGTAACCACCGGCAGTTCCTCATTTGATGCGATTGAAAAGGTCGAAGCCCTCGGCGTTACCGTGGAGGGAGTCATCGCCATCATCGACAGGCTCGAAGGGGGAAGGGAATTATTTGAGTCGAACGGTTACACTTTCCATTCCCTTTTTACCGTCCGGGATTTCGGGATTTCATAGTCAGGCAAAGCACTACATTGTTATCGTCTAACTAACAAGAAAATACAAAAGGGACCACCATAGACTTTGTCGGCGGCAGTCAAGGATTCTTGCCGCCGTCCTTTTCGGTATAACGCATCGGTATGTTCCGTTTTCAAGCCCCGTACTTTTTTTTACTATTGATCCCGTTGCTGTATCTGGTAATCCGGTGTGAATTTCGCCGGGTCCCCCTTTTGAACGTGGTCTTCAGCAACACGGCAGTTTTACGGACGTTGCCCTACACATTCGTGCAGCGGCTTGCAAAAATTGTGCCGTATCTGCTTTATGTGGGCATTGCATTCTGGATTGCCGCACTGGCACGTCCGCAGTTCGGTGAAGAAGACTATCGCATCCGTGCCGAAGGTATCGCCATGATTATTTGTATTGATCGCAGCGGCTCAATGGCGGCAATGGATTTCACGATAGATCGGCAGCCGACAGATCGGCTCGAAGTCGTCAAGCACACACTCAGGAATTTCATTCGCGGCAATGAAACGCTGCCGGGGCGGAGAGACGATAAAATCGGGCTTTTGGCGTTTGGCGGCTACGTCGATGCATTCTCTCCGTTGACGCTTGACCACACAACATTGCTGGAAATGCTCGATCAAATTCAACTACCGAACTATCGAATGATAAGAGAAGTGATACAGGAAGCAGGGCAGACAACAAATGCTGAATGGCTCATGGAGGACGGCTCAACAGCGATTGGCGACGCATTGGCAATGGCGGCGGACAGACTGCGAGAATCAGAGGCGAAAAGCAAGGTAATCCTCTTCCTGTCAGACGGTGACCAAACGTATGGGGTCCTCTCCCCGATGGAAGGAGCAGAAATCGCCCGAACGTTCGGGATCAAAGTTTATACGATTGGCATCGGTTCGACTGGCGAAGCACCGTATGAGATAACAGACTCGTTCGGTCGTCGCCGAATGGTTACGCAGTGGGTCAGTATGGACGAGAAGATGCTGGAGAACATTGCCGAACTAACCGGTGGACGCTATTTCAATGCCCGAAACACGCTGGCGTTGGAGGAAGTCTATGCGGAAATCGACCAACTCGAAAAGACAATGCACGAAGGACGGACTTACACGCAATATTTTGAACTATTTCGCTATCCATTGCTTGTCGGTTCGGGGCTGATCGCCTTCTATGCAATTTGTATTTGCACCCGATTTCGCCGTTTGCCATAAAGGAACCGACCGCGATGCCGGAATAAAGTTGCACCAACGCCCTGACAGCCAGCCCAATACTCTCTCAACAATTCCACCGACTTGGCTCTACCGGCTCTTCATTACGATTCCTGATTCGCTTCTGCTGGTGCAACCTCCGCCTGAGCAACTTCTGGCTGGGCTTCCGCCTCAACAGGCGCAGCAACCACTTCGGATTCCACGGCGGCGGCTTCCTCGACAGGAGCAGAGGCGACGGGTTTCTCCACCACTTCTTCTTTTTTTTCCTCTTTCTTCTTTCGGACTACCTTTTCCATTTTCGGCAGGTCAGTCGGCACAGACGGACGGCGACGTTTTCCCGCCAATCGCTCAATGGCAGCCTTTTGCTCTTCCAAATGCGTTCCATTGGTGCCGTATTTCTTGATGAGGACGGCAACCTTATCGGAAGGCTGGGCACCAACACCGACCCAATAGTCGATTCGCTCTCCATTCAGAACAGCACGAGCATCGGTTTCGGGAACCATCGGATCGTAGTACCCGACTTCTTCGAGCACCCGACCATCTCTTGGGGTTCGGGCATCAGTAACACAAACGCGAAAAAACGGTCGATGCCGACGACCAAACACTTTCATCCGAATTCTTACTGCCAACGCTCTATCTCCTGATTTCTATTGCTAATCTTCCGCAAAACCAATCCGACCGATATTCTACCGGAGATTGCGGCTTTGTCAAGGCGACACGATTCCCGCAAATAGCCGGGAGGGTAATGAAGTGGAACTACCGAGACACTCTGACAACACACACAAAACCGGTGTGCCAATACTACCCTGTTCATGTGCATCTTCCATTTTGCGTTCCTTGAAACGTGCTAAAATTAGTATAGAATCGCTCATGTGACAAGAAAGCATCTGTTTGCCGCAATCAAAATTTTGATTTTCCTCGTCGTCTGCGGCTGGGTTGGATGGAAGTTGTACTCATCGTGGGATGAGATACGGGAGTTTCCATGGACACCGAATTACCCATTGTTGGTTTTTGCAGGAATTTGCTATATCGTTGCCTATATTCCGGCGGCAGTATTTTGGAGGTATGCAATGCAAACTCTGGGACAAAATCCCGGCTTTTATGAGACTTTTCGTGCTTATTACATTGGTCATCTTGGTAAATATGTTCCCGGCAAGGCAATGGTTTTGGTTATTCGGACAGGGTTGCTGAATCACGAAAGGACAAAAATAACGGCGGCAGGAGCATCCGTCTTTCTGGAAACAATGACAATGATGGCGGTCGGAGCGTTCGTTGCCGCCCTGATTGCCGTGTTCGGTTTTCGGCAAACCGAACACGGCAACTTGCCGTGGCTTTTGGCACTGGGCATCATGGTTGGAATTGTATTGCCGATTTTGCCGCCGGTATTTCATTTTGTTGCCAGGAAATTGAGTAAATTTAAGATCAAATTAGAAGGCTTGACTTTCAAAACGCTTGCTATTGGCTGGCTACTCAATATCCCCGTTTGGATTATGCTCGGAGTAAGTTTATGGCTGATGATGCAAGGACTCGGCATGAAAAGTGAGTCGGTCATCACTGAATTACCGTTTTGCATTTTGGCAATATCACTTTCGATAGTTGTGGGATTTGCGTCGATGTTGCCAGCAGGACTCGGTTCTCGGGAGATGGTGATGATACTCGTACTCACTTCGTTTTTTGCTACTCATCCGATAGGAGCGACTGCACCAGAGGCAGTAGCCACTGCCATTGTTGCTGCTCACCGAGTCATGTCAATACTTTCCGAACTGACCATTTCGGCAATGTTGACGTGGAAACCGCCAGATGCCCGCTAAACAATGTTTTTGCGGGTATCCCCCGTTTTTCTACTCCTTTTCCATAGAGGTTTATCATGAGCCCCATTGTTTTTGCCGATTAAGCACCCTCCGTGCCATAAACCCTCGTAGATGACTGGCTACCTTATTTTGGCCAACTGCCTACCTCGTTTTGTATTTGAAAAATGAAAATCGAAAACCGAAATGGCATGAAGTTGAGTAGAATTCTTTGATCCGTTTTCTGCGTTTCTACTCAGACGCTTTGACGTTTTGTTCCGCCCTCACCCTAACCCTCTCCCAAAGAGAGAGGGAACTTTGTTTTGCCTCTCCCAGTGGGAGAGGGGACAAGATTGCGGCTTGTTTTGTCAATCAAGGACAACGGGTTTGTGATTGGATACTGCACCACAAACAGTACGGCTCTGGGCTGATCGCCGCGCTCATTTATTGTTTACAGAACGATGGGGGCACAACGCACAAAGCCTGATCCACCGCCTAGCACTTCACTGGGGGCTGTCCCCGGTCCATGCCATTTCGACCGCCGACACAGTCGGCGGCTCTCTTCGAATTCAATTTTCGCTCGGAAGTATAGCACACGGTGTGGCAGGGAGCGTCAGGAAATTCACTGACAAGTGTTAATGCAAGCCGGAAGCGTAGCAACACAGAGCGACTGGATAGTGCGCCCTTATGATTTTTACAATAAGGATGCACAATCTGGTGCAGTTCGCGTTGCGCTACGAATCGCATAGTCTATCCTTCTTGAATGTGAATAGCAGGGCGGAGAGGACGCAGAAACCGCCGAGAATCCAAACCAGCGAAGTGAGTTGGAATGCCAACGCAAAACCATCAGTTCTGATTTCATTAAGGTCTGCTAAATATCCGAACAGTATTGGTGAAACCGACCCAATTCCCATCGCTACCAAAATCATCAGACCAACGACCATTGCACGGAGTTTCGGCGGCACCACATCGAAAATGGCAGCGTGTGTGTTCGACTCATAAAGCCCTCGGAAAAGTCCGAACAGGAACAAGATCACCCAGAGCATCTCTACTGCTCCAACGTAACCGATGAGAAAAATCATCGGTGCACCGAGGAACATAACAGTCGATTGCAGGATAAGTCGGAAATTTTTCCACCGAGTAACCAGTGTGTCCGCCACAAATCCGCCGATGAGCACGCCGATAAAAGCCGCTACAAAGTGCATGGACATTCCATAGATACTGGCGACAGAATGCGAAACTTCAAAACGTTCCTGAATGTATGTCGGAGCGAATGTGAGATAGGCGTTGTTCACGAATACAATTGCCGTGAATCCGACCGTGAGCAGCAGCACCGTCGGGATCCGCACAATTTGCCTGACTGCTGACCAAAATGGAATCTTTTCCTGCACTTGTTCTTTGTCTGGCGGGAGTTCGCTTTGTTCTACGTCGGTATCTCCTGCAACAGGAGCCTCTCGCAGTCGGAACATCAGAAGTATCCCCAGGAGAACTCCAATGCTGCCGAAAAAGAAAAAGACCGCACGCCATCCGAAGGTGTTGCCGATAACCACGCCAAAGTAGGCGGCAAGCATCGGTCCGAAATAGACTGCACTTTGATGGATGGACAGGGCGATTGCTCTCGTTTTTTTGTGAAAGGCGGCAATCATTGCGGTCGAAGCAGGACCGTAAAATGCTTCCCCACCAGCGGTTAAGAAACTCCGAAACACGAAGAGTCCCACGATTCCACGTGCTGTACCTGTCAATGCCGTCGCCGAACTCCAAAAGATCAAGGCAATGGTAATGATCCATTTCTTGCTGTACCGGTCGCCGACATAACCGGCAAGGGGCACCAAGGCAGCCATCACAAGAAACAGTAGTGTTGAACAGAGTCCCATTTGGGCGTCGGTCAAGTTCAACTCTGTCTTAATGTTATTGTATTGAACACTGAAAATTGCCCGGTCAATTTGGTGGAGCGAGTACGCTAACCACAGGAGAACCATGAGTTCCCAGCGATACCAGGGCGGAGTAGGACGTTTCATTGGCATATTTTGCTTAACACGTTCCGGGTAGTCTATCACACGTTGTCCTTTCGGTCAACGGGAAACGGCAGTTCTTTTTTTGTGGCTCAATGAGCCAACAGACGTGCCCCATCGCCGCGCCATTCACATTGAAAAAAGGGGGGAAACAGTGTAGAATGGTCGCTCAAATTCAACTACGAGAATCATTCCCCATGAAACACCTCCATTGTATTGCACTGCTTCTCCTTCTGTTGCTCGGTTGTTCACAAACAGAAGTCCCCGCCTCCAAGGATGCAACTTTGAATGTTAACACTGTTGCCGAAGAAATAATGACAGCAACGACCGACGAAGGTGAGGATACCGCCGCTCCTACCCCAATGTTGGATTCAGCAGAAGAAACAGCAGAGGTGAAAGCGATAGAACATTGGATTCCGCTGTTTGATGGTGAGTCGCTGGCAGGCTGGGCAATGCCGGTTTATGGCGGTGATGGTATTGTTGATGTTCAAAAGGGTATTCTTGTTATTGGACGTGGCGATATGATGACAGGCATTCGCTATGAAAAAGAATTTCCCAAGATTAACTACGAAATTCGATATGAAGCCCGGCGGACGGAAGGATACGATTTTTTTGCCTCCTGCACTTTTCCGGTAAAGGAGAGTTTTTGCACGTTCATCAACGGCGGTTGGGGCGGCGGACTGACCGGTTTGAGCAATGTCGATGGTTTGGATGCGTCCGAAAATTCGACCGGCACGTACTATGGATATCGGGACAACACTTGGCATCGGTTCCGTATTCGAGTGGTGGAGGACATGGTTCAGGTTTGGATTACCGCCCAAGATAGGGAAGGAAACTGGGAAGAGGAGCGGACCATCATTGAACTTGAAACCGAGGACAGAAAATTGTCCGTCCGATCTGAAGTGAACCAATACAAACCACTTGGCTTCTGCACATGGTCTAGCGAAGGACAGTTGCGGAACATCGAATACCGGATGATTGAACGGTAACAGTACGTGCCAGTCATTTCCAAAGCATGCACAATGTTCCCGCGACGATCAATGCTCCGCCGACGACTGCCTGCCACGAGACGGTCTCGCCCAGAATGACGAAAGCCAAAACAATCGTCAGGGCGATGCTCAATTTGTCGATGGGAGCAACCCGCGACACATCACCGAGTTGAAGTGCATGGAAGTAAAACATCCAAGACAAGCCCGTTGCGATGCCGGAAAGTATCAAAAACGTCCAATTCTTTGCGCTCAGCGATTTAATGTCCGAAAGCGGCACGGTAGCGAAGACGATGCCCCAGACTAGGATGAGAATCACGACGGTGCGTATGCCTGTTGCAAGGTTTGAGTCGAGCCCTTCAATCCCGATTTTCGCAAAAATCGCTGTCAGGGCTGCAAACAGGGCTGCAAGCAACGCATAGATTTTCCACATGGCAATAAATTCCATTTGACTGCATTCGTCTGAAAAGGGCAGAGGAGAACACAACACCAATAGGTACTATTCCTTTGCGTCTGGGCTACTTCCCGCAAGCACAGCCGGACTTTGCACCTTTCAAGGAACCCCTTGCCCCTTCGAGTTGCCCCGCACTACCGAGCATCTTGTTCTTGTGAATAATGTACTCGGCATACGCTTTCATGAACGTCTTTCCCGGCGGACGGAGATCGAAATCTTCCGGCGTGTCTCGGAAATGCTCACGGTGAATCGCACACCAAACGAGGCGACCATCGGTGTCGATGTTGATTTTCGTAACGCCCAACTTTGCTGCCGGATTGTATTGCTTTTCATCCACGCCGCTTGCATCTTTGAGTTTTCCGCCAGCATTGTTGATCCGTGCAACCCAGTCGTGCGGAACACTGCTGCTACCGTGCATGACCAATGGGAAATTCTTGGGAACTGCCTTCTGGATTTTTTCCAACACGTCGAAACGCAGCCCTTGTGTGCCGGAAAACTTGAATGCTCCGTGCGAAGTACCGATGGCAACCGCCAGCGAGTCCACACCGGTTTTTTCGATGAATTCGGCGGCTTGGTCGGGATCGGTCAGTTTCACGGTGCCGACAATGTCTTCTTCAACCCCACCAAGTTGTCCGAGTTCGGCTTCGACGACGATGCCCTTTGCGTGTGCTCTATCCACTACGCGCTTGGTGATTTCGATGTTCTTGGCAAACTCGTCGTGAGAGGCATCAATCATGACGGAACTGTAAAAGCCGCTGTCGATGCAGTCGTAGCAGACTTCTTCGGTGCCGTGGTCGAGATGGACGGCAAAAATCGCTTCGGGAAACACTTCGTCGGCGGAGCGGATGAGGGCTTCGAGCATTTTCTTGTCGCTGTATCCTCTTGCACCACGGGAGATTTGAATGATGAACGGTGCGCTGGTTCCGCCGTCGATGGGGTCGTCGTTGCTCCCCTTTTTTCCGAGGTTTCCTCGGAACAAACCGATGGTCTGTTCGAGGTTGTTGATATTGTAAGCACCGATGGCGTATTTTCCGTAAGCGTGTTGAAACAAATCTTTGGTGGTAACGATCATGTAGGATTCTCCTCTTTCTGGTTTGGGTGAAGGTTCGACAACCGCTCCCATTGTACCGCAAACGTTCCGTTCATGTAAGCGGGGTTATCCGGCTGCGGAGCATTCTTTCCCATTGACACTGCCAGTTTGAATGTGTACCATTAGCGGGTCTCGCTCTCCAAAAAGGAGGTTGCCATGTTTCGCATCGTAACGGCTATTGTTCTGTTCACTGCGTTTTGTGTGTTTTCCGGTTCTGCAAAGGCACTTGTGCTTCGATCCTGATGCTGTGATGTCAATAACCGGCAAAAATCCCCATACTTCGTGGCACACCGTAAGATTAGGGAGACCGACATCGCCAAGGTGAAGCGTTGCGAACACCTCGCTTGTAACTCGGTTGTGTCGGACGATGGCAATTTTTTTTTCAAACCAAACAATGAAACTAATCGTCGGACTTGGCAATCCCGGTGTAAAATATCGAATGACCCGACACAACGTCGGGTACATGGTGCTTGCCGAACTTGCCGAAAAATATGCTTCGGGCAACCGACCGCAAAGTAAATTTCGCGGTGATCTGCTAACGATTCGAGAGCCGGGTGGTGAGTCCGTTTTGTTGCTTGCTCCCACGACGTATATGAACCGGAGCGGTCTGAGCGTCGGCGAAGCAGTGGGATTCTACAAAATGCCGACGAGCGATGTTTTGGTTGTCTGCGATGATCTGAATTTGCCTTTTAACCGATTGCGACTGCGCGCCGAAGGAAGCAGCGGCGGACAAAAGGGACTGGCGGATATTATCAGGGTGCTCGGCTCGGACAAGGTTCCGCGCCTGCGAATCGGCATTGGCAGTCCACCCGGTCAAATGGATGCCGCTGATTACGTGCTGATGAATTTTACCGAAAAAGAGCGTCCAGAGATGGAGATCACGATCAAACAAGCCGCTGACGCAGTCATTTGCTGGCTGAACAAGGGGATCGCCGAGGCAATGAACCAGTACAATGCCCTATCAACGTAGCCGACTCTCCAACATCCAACGGCGAAACGGTGGGCTATCGCCCACCGCTCTTGCGTTTTCTCAATTACTCGGCGGGTTGCCAACTCCAAGCGAGCGTCAGCCAGCCTTTTTCCGTAGAGGCAAACTGCGGAATCAACTGTCCCTTCCCAGCCCACTCCCCGCCCAAATCCAGTGCTTTCGCCTCATGACGTTTCGGCAACGCCTCCAATCGCCGCATTAAATACGACCGAATCACCGTTTGAGTCGCCGAAAGGGAAACCCCGCTACCCGGTACGTAACCGGCAGGAAATGCCTCCGCTTCCGTTTGTTCTAAAACGATCATTCCATTTTCCGTTTTGATTTGGTATTCGACCGAAATGACAAACGACCTGCCTGTGCTGTCCAAAACCTGAATGTCATTTAACCGGACGACAACACGAATCTTGTTGTCAACAAACAGCACATCGACCGGTGCTCTTGTTCCAAACGAAACCTTTGCGGGGGTCTCATCTGATTTCCTCTGCAAAAATTCCGGCGTTTCATCAAAGAATTCGGCAGCCCGTTCCGAGAATCTCTCTTCGTCAATGAATCGTCCCGCCAACAGAATCGCCAGCATATTATTGAGCGACGACTGATGAGCCTGTACCACCAGTCCATTCGTCGGACTCACCGCCGGTGCTGGTATCGGCGCGGACGGCTGATAACGGTTTCCGAGCAGGATCGACCAGTCAACCTGCTGCGTGGTACTCGACAAATTCCAAACTCGTGGGAAAAGTCCTGCCCTGTTCATCGCCCCCCGAATCCTTTGGTATCTCTCATTCAATCTGGCGATGTTTGGATCAATCCTCTCGTTCATTTGTCCGCTCATCCGGCGTTCGGCACGGCGAGAGGCTTCTTCCAGCGAATCTTCCCTTCGGTTCTCGATCTGACTTTGTGCCAGCAATCTGATGAATGGACCGGCATTGATCCTAACATCCGAAATTTGAGCATTCAAATTTGCTCTCGCCCTTGCCGGTGTTGTGGTGATCGCGTCGGCTGAAAAAATGATTTGCTTTTCACCGCGCAACGTTCCCGTCGTGTGATTTTTGAGCGTTACCGGCGACTGAGCACCATCGGTATGCGTTTCCAATACCGCATCTGCCAAAACTTTTATGACGGCTCTGTTCGGCGATTGGACCAGTTCGGCAGAACTCATTCCCGAAAGCGTTCCGCTTCCAACGACTTTCGTTCTCAATATCATTTCGTCGATGTCCAGTGCCTCCTCAATTTCTTGTGCGAAACCAGCAGCGACAAAGTCTTTTCCGACCTGCAACCGAATATTGACACCGGAACTGGCGGCTCGCGTCAGGTCGGCTAACCTAGCGGCACGCGGATCGAAGATGCTGATGTCGTCGAGCCACACCTGCACATCGTTTATTGCGACGAAGTAAAGCGGATCTCGCCCTTCGCTGTACGATTCAATGAATTCAACAAGTCTGTCGCAAACATTGTTTAGCCGTCCTTCGTAAGTGTTTTCTTTGAGCATTCGGGCAACGTTTTGGTAGCGGCGCAGCGCCGTCCGCAGCCCGTCAAACTGCACCCAGAGGATTCCTTCCTTATCGGAAAGGAATACGTTTTGAACTGCTTCGAGAATTTCTGGGTTAGGCGTTTTTTGCCCCAGCGTTGCCCTTAATTCGGCGAGTTGGAACGTCGTGCTCCAATCGTTTGCCGTTTCTCTATCGAATTCACGGGGCAACCGGCGTTGGAGGTCAACGACGGCATCGAGTAAAAGTCTTTGGCAACGGTTCAGATCGTTTTCGGTAATGTTTCGCGGATTCGCTTTCATTTCGCCCGTCAGTCGTTGCAACTGCACGATTGCATCGGTAGGCGAAGCCGTAGTTACGATGGGTTGAGCAGCAGCCCGTCGGGGAAGGTTGCGGAAAAGTCCCTGACCGAAGATCGGCAGTTGCAGGGAAACAAGGAAAAACAGCACGACAGCGAATCGAAACCGGAATACGTTGGACATAAATCTTTGCTGGTTAGGGGATTAAGTGTCTCCATCCCTGTACTTCGCCCGAAAACGGCAAAACGATACCGCAAGGGCACGACAAGACGTGGCGATTATAACAAATTTTACGACAGTTACAACTGGGGAGACAGGGCGATATGGTTAAAATGCTTAAATTAAAGAAGGGGCACTTTCCGGGACGAATCTGTCGGATTCCTGTGCCGCATCTACTAGGCGGAAAGCGTCGTAATCAACTTAATCAGCGGCACAAACATGCCGATGACAAATACTCCGATGATCGCACCAAGCAGAAATACCAACGGGATGAACGCCATTTTGCTGAAAAAGTCATCCTTGCGAATCTGCGTCCGTTCCTTGCTCTGTGCCAACTGGTCGAGAACTGTTGCCAAGTTGTCGGTGCGCTCCGCACTTCCTAACAGCGACGCTTCCGGTCTGCTGATGAAACCTACTCGACGAACGGCATCAATCCAAACGCCCCCTTGTTCAACCGACTTCTGGATTCTCACCCCCTTTTTCCGCAGGTAATCGGATGGCACTGCCCAACGGTATCGTTCTAAAATTGTAGGGATTGGAAACCGATGCCGCACACCGACAGCGAACACCCGCAAAAACTTGGCGGCATCTGTACTGCGGAAAATACGGCGAAAACCAATAGGGCGAAATGCCACGGCGTTCGTTTGCAAAATCAGGTAAACTACGGCTGCCGCAATGAGCAATAAAACAAACGGTGCAACAAGATACCAATAAAAAACGAAAGCATTCGATGCTGAAATAACGGCGATTGTCAAAGCAGGCAGATTTACGTCGAAATCTACAAAAATCTTCTTGAATTCTGGAATGATGCGAAGAAAAACGAACAGCATCACTGGTGCCATCGAAAAAATCATCGTGCAGAGATAAATGATGCGGATAACGTTGTACGTTCGAATGCCCGCAAAATCTCTTTCGTCTTGTGCAACGGTTTCGAGGGAGCGGAGCGTTTCCGGGGAATCGCCGATTCTGACCATGCTGGCAATGTCGTAGCGGAAGAGTCCCCGATGCTCACGGATGGCGGCATCCAGCGAGTAGCCTGAATCCAATGAGGCGGCAAAGCGGTTCAATCGGATTGCATATCCTAGCGAACAACTGGTAGCGTAAGCCCGAATGATGTCTTGCAACGGCTTGCCTGTTTCTATGGAGGTTTGGAACAACGAGAGTAACGTCCACTGCCGCGCCGCCTTCACGCTTGCCCAAAGATAAAGCAGAAAGGGCCAAAACACAATCACGACCTTGGTGGCACAATCGATTGCCAAGACGAAACAAGAGAACACCAAGGTAGCGACGAAGGTGGTCGTTTCCCCAATACGGTGCGGAGCCGCGAGAACCATCACGAACCAAGCAGCAAGTACCGCAAGGCAAAGAATGCCGACGAGTTTGAAAGCGTTTGCAACGTTCTCTCTGTACCGGCGGGACCGGGCTTCTTGGAGGGGGGAAATGTTGGTGGCGGGTGTGGTCATAGTAATAGTGGGGGTAAATGCGTCTTTGCGTTTTTCTTGCGTTCTTTGCGCCTTTGCGGTTATTTTTTACCGCAAAGGTGCAAAGGAAACAAACCTGAATATCTTCCACATCACGCCGACAAATCGGTAATCAATTTAACCAACGGCATAAACATGGCAGTGGTGAAAAAACTGATTACGGTAAATATGACAACAAGGATCAGCGGCAGACTGATCGTTTGCAGCGTCAATATGGAAACATCTCGCTGCTGTTCAACAGTATCGGCAGCGCGACGCAGTGATTTCGACAGTGATTCCCGCATATCATCGACGGCAACCATCGGCGAAAGCCAAGCGGGAAAGAGCCAATAAAAACGTATCACAATTTCCGCAAAGGACATGCCGTTGCGAGCGGCATCTGCGGCAGATCGGCAATCGTTTCGATAAGCAGAGTTACGCATCGTCTTGCCGCACTGTTCGAGTGCTTCCGGCAAGGGAACATTTCGCGACACTTGATTCGCCAACTGCCGCAACATTCGGGCAGTGTAAAGGGAACGTCCGATCTTTCCGAACACTGGCACACACAACCAAAATCGCGGAAACAGGAACTTGGTGGAAATGTACAACGTAAGAACAAACACACCGAGCCCCAACAGAGACAACGGACTTCGCACCATCAGGGAAAGTTGAATGACCCATTCCGTTATTGGCGGTAAGTCCGCATCAAAATCCCTGAAAACCCCCTCGAACTGCGGAGTGGAGATGGTGAGAATGGTCGTCAAAAGGAAAACGCTGCTGACGAAAAGGATAAACGGATACGTCAATGCCTGGACAACACGTTGAATTGCCAATGTGCGGCTGATTTCAAGTTTCGCCAGTTCGTCGAAGGTTCCGGCAAAGTCGCCGCTGGTGAGGGCAGTGTCGAGCAACTCGACCATCGAGCGGGGCAGACCGGACTGGGCGGCGGCAACCTTCGGTTCGATGCCTTTGTCAAGCAAGTCTGCAAAGCGCAAAAGGGCAGCATCGCGGCGTTCGGGTTTATCGCCGACCGTCAACCGAATTGCCGTTGACAATGAAATGTCTGATTTCACCGCTTGGGCGATTAGTAACAGTGTTTCGTACATGAGGACATAAGGTTGGGAATATGGGCGAGGCAGAACGTTGGTTTGGCATCCCACGCCAACCTTTAATACGTTCTGATTACTCGCACTACTCTACGCTCAGATCAGGTTCATTGAGGAACTGTGTACTTTATCCCTGGAAACTTTTCCGCTTCTGCGCAACTTTTTCGGGATCATATCCTCCGTGCGCCCATTGTACCCCAAAGTGAGGGAAAAGACAATAAACGATAAATTTCGGCACGCCCTTCCCAAATCCCAAATTTTTTTGGAGCGGTCTCTTGTTTTTCCTTTCCTTCGATTTATAATGTTCACGTAGAATTAAGAGTCGTAACGGACGAATTACAAAATGACACCAAACACTATATCGTCGCAAACTTCTGGGAAGGTTGCCGGAATTACTCCGCAAGGACTGTACAACAAATGCGTGGCACTTGCCAACAACCTTTGGTGGAGTTGGCATCCCGAAGTCATCGGAATTTTCCGCTCCCTCGATCCTATTCGGTGGCGGCAACTGGGACACAACCCCATCGCTCTCCTGAACGAATTCACGCCCGAACGGCTGGAAATTCGCGCCGCCGAACTTGTCCTCTATACTCGGATCGACCAAGCGTACCGCCGGATGACCGAGTACATGAAAACCAAAACTGACTGGGCAAGGCGGAACGTTGGCGTGCTGGGTTCGCAACCTGTTGCCTATTTTTCGCTCGAATTCGGCGTTCACGAGTCAGTTCCGATTTATTCCGGCGGTCTCGGTGTCCTTTCCGGCGACCACATCAAGAGCGCAAGCGGACTCGGTGTGCCGCTCGTTGCCATCGGACTCTTCTACAATCAGGGATATTTCAAGCAACACCTCGACATTGACGGTTACCAAGAAGAAGAGTACCTCGATACTGCCGTTCAGTTTCTCCCGCTGGAAAATGCGCTCGATCCAAAAGGAAACAACGTGACCATATCAGTTCAGACTCGAACCGGTACGATTTATGCCAAAGTCAGGCAACTTAACGTCGGTCGGGTGCGACTGTTGTTGCTCGACACCGATCTCGAAGAAAATGCCGCCCAGGATCGGCAATTGACAAGCCGACTCTACGGTGGGGACAACCGGACGCGTATCCGGCAGGAAATCGTTTCTGGTATTGGCGGTGTCAAGGCATTGAAGGCACTCGGTATCACGCCGGGCGTGTATCACCTGAACGAAGGGCACAACGCTTTTGCAACGCTGGAAGCGGTTCGGCAACGGATGGAAGACGACGGTCTCTCCTTCCGCGATGCTTCTACCGAGGTTGCACAAAAAACCGTGTTTACGACACATACACCTGTTCCTGCGGGACACGACCGGTTTGACAGTGCGTTGATTGATGAACACTTGGGACCGCTTCGGGAACAACTGGGAATCGATCACGGACATCTAATGTCGCTCGGTCGGGTTGATCCAAGTAATCAGCAAGAAACATTCTGCATGACGGTGTTGGGGCTGAAAATGTCCCGATATGCCAATGCCGTTGCTTCGTTGCATGGTTATGTTTCACGAAAGATGTGGCACGGTCTATGGCCCCAGTTGCCGGAAGAAAAAGTGCCGATTGGACACATCACGAATGGCGTTCACGTTCCGAGTTGGATGTCGTGGCAAATCAATACGCTGTTGGAGCGGCACATGCCGAACTCTTGGTCGGAAGACTCGTATGATCCGAAAGACTGGGAGGCAGTTCACGACATTGATCCGGGAGAACTTTGGGAAACGCACAGTGCTTTGAAGAATTTGCTAGTTGCGTTTGTCCGTCGCCGGGTAAGTCGTCAGTGCCGTCGGCGAGGCGAAGCAGATGAGGTTATTGACCGAGCAAGGACGATTCTTGATCCGCAAATTTTGACCATCGGGTTTGGTCGTCGGTTTGCCACGTACAAGCGGGCAACACTGGTGTTGAATCAAATTGAGCGAATGGCGAAAATTTGTAACTGCCCTGAACGACCGGTACAGTTTATTTTCTCCGGTAAGGCACATCCGGCAGATAAACCCGGCAAAGAGTTCATCAGAACGATTGCGAATCTACGGAACGATCCTCAATTTGCAAACCGGTTCGTCTTCATCGAAGATTACGACATCAATGTTTGCCGGCACATGATACAGGGCGTTGACGTGTGGCTCAACAATCCACGTCGTCCGTTGGAAGCGTCGGGAACGAGCGGCATGAAGGCGGTGCTTAACGGCGGGTTGAACCTGTCGGTACTCGATGGTTGGTGGGCAGAAGCCTACGATGGCACCAATGGCTTTGCTATCGGCAAGGGAACGAGTCACGTGAACGACGAAATTACTGATCAACGCGATGCCGAAAGTTTGTTTGATGTCCTTGAAAACGAAGTCGTACCATTGTACTACGACGTAGACGAACATGGTTTGCCGGTGAAGTGGATCAAGCGGATGATGAGTTCGATCAGCACATTGGCGTGGCGGTTCAGTTCGCATCGAATGGTGGCAGACTATACAACGGAAGCCTATCTCCCCGCCGCAGGCGGCACCAGTTGCAAAGTCGAACGGTGAGATGTGTTTTCGTACTGAGGGGTTGTTTTTCGACGTAGGCTCGTCCTCCGGCGGATGCTGGTCGGCGAGCGTCGAGTCTCGTCCTGCTTGGGTTGGGTAAAAAACAAGGGACTGCCCGTAATACTCAATCCCCCTTGACTCTCGCCGTCGAAAAATGGCAACCCCGGACTGGAAATCAGAATAGTGTTTCGATTTTACCCATTTTGACTGCATCAGGCGGTGGGTGCCTGATATTTCTTTCTTGACAGAAAATCCAAAATCCGCTACCATCCCACAATCATAACCATTTTTCAGGAAAAACAATGAAAACGGATTTGCTGGACTTCTTAGACCAACTCATCGAAACGCAGAATCAGATGCTTGCCGTGCTGCACAGAAAGCAGGCACTTCTCGTCCGACCGGAGAAAGAAGCGATAGCATCAATTTCTGTCGAAGAGGAGGAAGCAGTCGAAAAAATGCAACAGGTTCTCAGCCGGCGGGAAGAACTCTTGACGGCAGCCCGATTGCAGAACGTCAACGGCGATTCGATAGAACAACTGTGCGAGCATTTTTTCCCGCGCAATATCGAGGTAAACAAAATACTCGACGAAGTGAAGCACAAAACGCACCAAATTCGTCTCCTCGCTTACACGAATTGGACGATGTCCCGGCAGTCGATGATCCACGTTTCGCAAATTCTCGAACTGTTGGAAACACGTGGACAAGGCAAAACGACCTATCACCCTCGACCGCCCTGCGCATCCGGCGGCGGTCTTGTTGATCGGGTTGCTTGAACGGGCTCAGGTCTTTCCCGACTACATTCCCGGCAAAAACGGCGGAGGCGGAGCCGTGGTACGCCGAATTAACTCTCCCGACTCCCAAAACCAGCCAAGCCCTATGAGAAAACGAAACAGAATAACGGAGAAGCCAAAAATGCAGTAGTGCAAAAATGCGTCCTGCATTTTCATTGTGAGGGTCGGAAGAGCAAGCAACGTTGCCAGTCCGGCAAACGCCGCAAAATAGAACCAACTGACGAAAACATCGGCTCTGGTTGCCGCAAGAAAATATTCAAGAATAATCCAAAGAATCACATAGCCCGCTGCTGCCAGTCCAGCCCGACGGTATAATTCTTCGCCGGTGAAGGCGAACATCTGCTCTCGATCACGCAAGGTTTGATAACCAAACAACACCAAAGGAAATGCAATAAGGCAAAGTCCCAGCATTCCAGCGAGCGACCGAAGAGCGTCGTACATCGGAATACAGCCGAGTAAAAACGCCAATAGCAAGACTCCCAGAACGCCCAAAGCGTAACGACCTGCCAGAACCGGCTCAAACTCCAAATCGAATCGCGGGATGGCACGGAGCGACGATCCCGATTTTTTCCCTTTTTCCGATCCACCATCATCGGCACCATGAATTTTAATCGACTCCTTGGGAATAGAAATGACAACACCGCAGTTGGGGCACGGTCCTTTCATGCCAGCAAAACGAACGCTGACTTGGAATCGTTTCAGGCAACCGGGACAAATGACGTGGAGCGACATTGTTTCTGCGACATTATTGTTGTGGGGGATCAGCCTTCAATGTACATGAACAGAGACTGTTTCGGCGGGGCAATCTGAAGCAAGGCGGCGTATTGGTCGAATTCTCTATCGACCCGATCAAATAAGGTGATAAAAAGTTGGGACTTTCCGGGGAAACAAGTTTCGAAGGATTCCATAAAGAGTTGCCGGTCCTCCCAATCTGCCTGCATCACCGACGGAAGCAGTGCCGAAAGGGCAACAACCGCACGTTCTGGATGTTGGTTAAAGTCTGCCGCGGTTTCTGCGGCATGTAGGTGGTTTGTAGTCAAGTCGGTCAAAGAATCCGGCAGTTTCCAATGTTGTCCGAGTATAAGGGCAGCATCGGCATGGGACCATCCGAAATACTCCTCTTCCAATTCGGAAAGCCGTTGTCCCTTGCTCTTTGCCAGAGCATCCAACACGTGACCGTAATCGACAGGTTTGACTTTCAAGAGGAGCGGCACAGCCATATCTTGTAACAATGCGCCGGCAAACGCCATTTCAGCGTCCCCTTTTTTCGTTTCGAGGAGCAGAAACCGGGCAAACATTGCCCGACGGAGCGAATCCTGCCAAAGTAAACCGACATCAAACGAACCGTTTTTGCTCTTGGGGATCAGGCTGAACACGGCTTTCCAGAGGACAAAGTTTTTGACGATCCGAATACCGACGAGGGCAACCCCCTGTCGGATGTTGGAAATGGTGCTTGAAAAGCCGAATGCGGACGAATTGAGAAACTTCAATATCTGCGCCGCCAGACCAGGATCCGCTTCAATGGGGCGAGCGAGATCGTTGATGTTCACTTTTGTGAGGTCGTTTTCCAATTTCAGGACGGACAAAGCACTGTGCGGCATTGCAGGCACTTGTCCGGCGACCAGTGTCCGGCGTAATTCTTCGAGGGCAGATTCTTTGCTCATAGCGCGGCAATAGGAAGGCTAAGTACGCATAGTAGATATGCAACAGACGAGGTCTGCTTGGGAGGTATTGTACCACACTCTCGCGGAAAGGGCAAGCCATCAAAGGTAGTTTCCGGTCGGATCACACCTCGGGTGTGTTAATCCTTTTTTGCTTTTTCCAGTATTTGGAAAAATGGAGTTTTTTTCGAGAAAATTTTCAGAAAGTGCCTTTTACAATCGACCCGAACTCGACATTGTATTGGAGTGCCGCTTGCAACCGGTGTAGGTATTCCGAGCGTGAAATTTCGACTGCTCCAAATCGGGCAGTGTGTTCCGTTTTGACTTGAATGTCCACAAGTTGGTATTCCCGTTCTTTCAAATGCCGGATGAGAGCAACTAACGCAACATTGGAAGCATCCCGATGGCGGAAGAACATTGACTCGGCAGCGAACAACCCGCCGATGGCAACACCATATACTCCGCCAATGAGTTCGTTGCCGCTCCACGTTTCGACGCTGTGTGCGTAACCGAGGTGATGGAATTCGATGTAAGCGTCAATCATTTCCGGGGTGATCCACACACCTTCCTGCTTGTGTCGTTCAGCACAACCTCGTATGACACCGGCAAAGTCGGTATCGGAGGTGATGCGAAAGCGTCCGCTTTTGCAGGTGCGTTCCAATCGCCGGGAAACGTGAAATTGATCGAACTCAAAAATACATCGAGGATCAAGAGAAAACCAAGCAAGAATGTTGTGCTCTTGCCGAAAGGGGTTCGATACAGGCCACGGAAAGATACCGTGCGTGTAAGCGTCGAGTAGCCAATCGGGAGTCAGTTTTCCACCGACGTGGAGGAGACCATGTTTGTCTGCGTGGTTGGCGTTGGGGAAAAAGCGGGACATCACCTTTCCCGAAACGCCTGCAACAGCATCGGTACAACTTGTTTGACATCACCAACGATGCCATAATGGGCGATCCCAAAAATCGGTGCCTCTCGATCCGTGTTGATCGCTACAATCTTTGCCGAGTCCTGCATTCCGCTACGGTGCTGAATCGCTCCGCTGATTCCGCAAGCAATGTACAAGGCGGGACGAACCGTCGTTCCCGTCTGACCAACTT
>Ga0123356_10002154_pt1 | contig 21237 bp, 17 predicted proteins | sample TergutEmb28metaG_2_FD_92546 | JGI IMG/M metagenome (GOLD analysis project Ga0123356, IMG submission 92546) | Embiratermes neotenicus P3 segment gut microbial communities from Petit-Saut dam, French Guiana - Emb289 P3 | ecosystem: Host-associated > Arthropoda: Insects > Digestive system > Gut ... | reverse complement strand
TGCCCGGTAGCGGTCTAATGTGAAAGCTAACGTGGACACGTCACAGATGGCCCGCCAGCCGTCAGTGGTGCTGGACGAGCGGGCCGTACATCGCGAGAACGCGCTGCTGCGCGAGCTGGTTTCCGTCTACCAGCACCTGACTGGCCTGACGCTGCAGGACGCCGACGTCTCGACGGTGCTGCAGCTGCTGGCGAGGCGGACCGCCGCCACCGTCGCGGTGGTCAGCCGCGGGCTGGAGGTGACCGCGGCGGCCGGCCCGGACCTCCCGGACGAGCAGGTAGCCAGCAACGTCAGGGACTACGTCGCGGCCCGGCGGCTCGGCACGGTACTCAACAGCACCGCGCAGACCCGCCGGTCGCTCCGGCTGCCTGAGACCGGTGACTCCGCCGGCGTCATCGTGGCACCCATCCTCGTCGGCGACGACGTGCCGGCCTACCTGCTGACCTTCGGCCAGCCGGACGCCGACGGCGGCGACATGAGCCTGCTGGTCACCGAGCACGCCGCGACCATCTGCGGGGTGATCCTCGGCCGCGAGCGGGTCGTCGCAGCGGCGGCCCGCCAGGTGCGGGACGATCTCATGGAGGGCCTGCTGCTCGGCACCGGGCACGCGAACGGCGAGGTCGGCCGCTGGGCCCGTCACCTGGGCTACGACGCCAGCCGCGAGCACCGGGTCCTGACCGTGGCCATCGAGGCGACCGGGTCCGCGGGCGCCGCTGGCAGCGCCGCGGCACTGTGGAAGCGGGTCGCCACCGCCATCGACCATTTCTTCACGACCCGGGTGCCGGGGGCGATCATCGCCGTTCGCGACGGCGAGGTCGTGATCGTCGTGCCGGACCGAGACGGATCGGCGGGAGGCACAGGAGGGTCGGTCCCCCGGATCACGGCAGCGGCGAGCAGCGCAGAGGCGAGCCGGCTGAGTGCGACCTGCCTGGCCCGGATGCGGGATCTGTTCCCCGAGGCCGTCGTCACCGTCGGCATCGGCGGGTCGTGCCGGGACCCGGAAGAAATCGCTCGTTCCTATGGCCAGGCGCGCCGGACCATCGATGCGGTCGTCCGCCTGGGCCGGCAGGGCCAGGCAGTGGCCTTCGAGGATCTCGGCATCCACCGCCTGCTGCTCCAGGTCCCCGACCTCGCCGAGCTGAGGTCGTTCGCGAGCGAGATACTCGGCGAGCTCGACCGGCAGGACCCGCAGCGCGGTGCTGAGCTACTGGCGACGCTGGCGTGCTACTTCCGCGAGAACAACAGCCCGCAGCGGACGGCGCAGAGCCTGCACGTGCACCCCAACACGGTGGCCTACCGGATCAGGAGGGTGCAGGAGATCACCGGGCTGAAGCTCGACACCTACCGCGACCGGCTGATGGCGCAGGTTGCGATCGAGATCGTGGCCGCGACCGAGGGGGGCATGGACGTCCTGCACGCCCCGGAGAGGGCGGCCAGGTGAGGTTGCCAGACGCACCCGACTTTCGGAATGCACTGCGGGAGCGAGTGCTGATCGGCGACGGCGCGATGGGCACGATGCTGCACGCCGCCGGGAACTCGCTGGACCGCGCGCTGACGGAGCTCAACCTGTCCAATCCCGGCCTCGTGACCACCATCCACGAGAGCTACCTGAGCGCCGGCGCGGATGTCATCCTGACGAACACGTTCGGCGCCAGCCGGATCCGCCTCGCTGAGCAGGGCTTCGGCGACCTCGTCACCGAGATCAACGAAGCGGGGGCGCGGCTTGCACTGCGGGCCAGGGACGGCGCAGCGCAAGACCGTTCCCGCCGGCCGGTCTTCGTGGCGGGCTCGGTCGCCCCGGCGGTGACCCCGAGCCTGCGCAGGCGGGTCGAGCGGGCGGAGCGGGTCGCCGCGCTCCGGGAGCAGATCTCCGTCCTGGCTGGCAGCGGCATCGACGCGATCATCCTGGAGACCTTCGGCTACCTCGAGGAACTAGCCGAGGCGGTCGCGGTGGCGGCTGAGACCTCCGGCCTGCCGATCATCGCCCAGGCGACATTCGCGGGCGACGGCCGGACGCTGGGTGGCGAGAGCCCGCGTGAGGTAGCTGAGGTACTGAACGGCCTTCCGGTCGCCATGCTCGGCACCAACTGCACGCTCGGGCCGCAGGGCGCCCTGTCGGTCGTCGAGGCACTGGTGCCGCACACGCACCTGCCAGTCAGCGCCCAGCCCAACGCCGGCCTGCCCCGCCGGGTCGGCGGGCGGCGGTTCGAGTACAGCGCCGACGACGCGTACTTCGCCCGGTACGCCCGGCGGCTGGTCGAGGCGGGTGCCAGCCTGGTGGGTGGCTGCTGCGGCACGACGCCGTCTCAGATCAAGGCCGCAGCCGCGGACATTGCCGGGATGGCCCCGGTGCGTGCCACCGAGATTGCGCCCGCGCGAGCGGCCTCGCGCCAGGAGCAGCCGGTCACGCTGTCACCCGGCGGCGGCCTCAGCGGCCATCTCTCCGCTGGCACGTTCGCTGTCGCCGCGACTCTGTCAGCGGCGCTCGGCGGCACCGCTGACACGGCGGCGCGGGAGGCGGCCCAGCTGCGCGAGCGCGGCATCGACACGTTCTTTCTGGCGTCCCGGCAGAGCCCTCGCGCCCAGCTCAGCTCGATCGACCTCGCGTTCCAGCTGCAGCAGCGACTGGAAGTCGAGGCGATCGCCACCGTGACGACCTGGGACAAGGCGATCATGGCACTGCAGGCGGACCTGCTCGGCGCGAACGCGCTGGGGATCAGGACCATCGTCTGCGAGACCGGGAACCCGCCGCTGCTCGGCGACTACCCCAACGTGGACGGCATCTGGGACGTCGACTCGGTCGGGCTGGTCGAGCTCGTTGCCGGGCTCAACAAGGGCATCGACTGCAACGGGCTGCCGCTTGCCATCCGGACCGGATTCCTGGCGGGCGCCCGGTTCAACCCGGGCGCCGCCGACCTCGATGCCGAGATCGCCCGGACGCTCCGCAAGATCAGGGCGGGCGCACGGTTCCTCATCAGCCGGCCAGTGCACGAACTGGACGCGCTGCGCCAGGTGCTTGCCGCGATCGCGGGGACCGACGTGCCGGTGCTCATTTCTGTGGTGCCTCTGCGCAGCTTCGAGCAGGCTGATTACCTGTCGCACGAGGTGCCCGACGTGAGGATTCCGCCGACGGCTCTCCGCGCGCTCGAGCAGGCCGGGCCGGAGGCGGCCCGGACCGGGGTCGAGATGGCCGCCGCCCTCCTCGCCGAGGCGGCCCCGCTTGTACAGGGCGCCGTGCTGGGTCTGCCAGCTGACGACCCGGCCGGCGTCGACGCGCTGCTTGCCGCCCTGCCGTGACTGAGTGCGCGGACTGCGGCTCCGGCGGCGTGACCGCGTACCGCCGCGGGCGACTGTTGCCTCAAGCTGCGCGGCGCCGGACCAGCCACACCGTGGCGGCGATGAGCAGCACGGACAGCGCGACGAGCCAGCCGGCCTCGATCCACTGGAACGGCCAGAACCGGCTGGCCGGCTGATACCTCGTCCACTGCGTATACCCGTGCTGGGTTAGGTAGTGCAGAATGTCCAGGCTGGTCACGTGCTTTTGTTCCTTGCCGTCGGAACTCTTAGGGGCGGAACGATGCACTACCGGCATCAGCCGGTAGAACATGGAGTTCAGCATTTGGTTCATCGTCGATTGGCTGACCGTCCTGCCACCCTTCGTCCACCACTGGCTCACGATCCACGCGGAAGTCGGCACGTTGAACAGGTTCCTGGCGGTCAGCGGGGTCAGATAGTGCGGGCGCAGATACAGCCCTGCTGCGAAGGCGAGCCCCGCATAGCCGGCCAGGGTGGCGGCGATCGCCGGAACGACCCGGCGAATGAGCATCCCTGCCAGGGCGCCGATCGCGAAGGCGGCCAGTGTCCAGGCGGCGCAATCGACCCCGCGCAAGGCGAACGTGTTGGCCAGCTGGGACTCCTCCGGAAGGAACATGTTGCCGGTTGTGAAGTACGGCCGGTAGTACCAGGAGAACAGCACGCTCATCGACCCCGCTGCGGCAGCCGTCGCGAGCGCGATTGGCACAAGCTTCGCCAGAGTCCAGCGCGCCCGACCGAAGCCCTGGGTCCAGGCATACCGGAAGGTGCCGGTCTCGAGTTCTCTGGCCAGTACAGGCGCCCCCGCGAACGCGCCAATCAGCGCGGGCATTGCCAGCAGCACATAGCCACTCGCCAGAAAGCTGTCCATCTTAGTGAAGCTGGTCTGCAGCTGATCGCAGACAGGTGAGGTTGCCGGGCGGCACGCGGCCGCGAGGGCATAAGCGCGGTGCAGTTCGACGCCTACCTTCCAGAGGCAGAGTGCCAGCGCGCCGAGAAAGACGGCGACGCCGGCTAGGGCAAGCCGGTGCTGCCGCCAGGTCACCCAGGCCATCCGCCGCCACGGCACCGGTCGCAAGGTGGGGCCGACGGTGCGGCGGACGGGCTCAGTCAGCGCAGTCATCTCGTTACCTCCGATGGCTCAGCGTTCCAGCTGCGGACCGGGCCGGGCAGCGAACTGGCGCCGGGCTCGCGCAGGTAGGCAAGGGTGAGCTCTTCCAGTCCGACTGGATGCGCTTCCCAGCCGGGCGGGACCGGGTCGCCCCCGCGCACCCGGACCAGCACGTGGGCCTGCGCCTCTGCACGACTGGCATGGACGACCGCCCAGCCGGCGTAGCGACCAGCCTCGGCGGCAGGGCCGGTCAGTATGCGGTGGGAGGCGATCAGGTCATCGACATCGCCGGTCATCTGCACGCGGCCGTGTGACATCAGGATGAGATAGTCGGCTACGCGCTCGAGCTCGGCGAGCACGTGCGAGGACAGCAGCACCGAGACGCCCTCGTCGGCGGCCGCGGTCAGCACGGTGGCCATGAAGTCATGCCGGGCGATCGGGTCGAGCATCGCCACCGGCTCATCCAGCACCAGCAGCCGCGGCCGCCGGGCCAGCGCCAGGGTGAGCGCGAGCTGCGCCTTCTGGCCGCCGGACAGCCTGCCCGCCTGTCGCTTCAGCGGGATGCCGAGGTCGCCTAGCCGGGCTGTTGCGTAGCCCTGGTCGAAGCGCCGGTTGAGGTTCCGGGTGAGGCGCAGCATGTCCGCCGCGGAAAGGTTCTTGTACAGCGGCGCGTCCTGGGCGACGAACGCTATGCCGTCCAGCGCTGCCGGGGACCCGGCAGAAAGCCCGCCGAGCACGGTCACCTCGCCGGCGGACGGCGCAGCCAGGCCGACCGCCAGGTTCAGTAGCGTGGACTTGCCGGCGCCATTCGGGCCGACGAGCGCGGCTACGTGACCGGCGGGGATCGCTAGGGTGCACTCGCGCAGCGCCCAGGTGGTGCCGTACCGCTTGCCCAGGCCGCTTGCCTCGATGATGTTCATGCCGCGCCCTCCGTCTTGCCGCCCGCCGCGCCACCGCGAGTGCGCGACCCCCTGCGGCGCTCATAGAAATCCCGCAGTGCACTCGTGAACAGCGCCACGATCCCGTCCTCGTCGAGCCCGGCCCCGTCCGCGGTCGCCAGCCAGCCCGACAGGGAGCGGCGCAGCTCGGTCAGCTCCGGCAGCGCGACCTGGCTCAGCGTGGCCTGGACGAAGGTGCCCTGACCGGGCCGCCCGGCCGCTAGGCCCTTAACCTCCAGGTCGCGGTAGGCCTTGAGCACCGTATTGGGGTTGATCGCCAGCGCGGCCACGACGTCTCGGACCTTCGGCAGCTGATCGCCCGGCTTGAGGAAGCCCAGCCGCAGGGCGTGCTCGACCTGCTGGACAAGCTGCAGGTAGGTCGGCACTCCGGAGCTCGGGTCCAGCCGGAACTCGATTGGCGACGCGGCCTGAGGCCGTCCGGCTGCGACTGCCGTCCGCGTGCTGATCTCTTTATCTATCTGCATAAGACAACGGTACAGCGGCCGACGGTCTTGTCAACAATGGCGCAGCGCCCAAGGGGTAATTGCCAGACGCGCCGGCCCGCGCCTGGCCCTAGCAGGCCTCAGGCGGCGGAGTTGCGCCGCGCCTCACGGTCGGCAAGGCCGAGCTGCTGGTAGATCTCGCGCGTCGCGGTCGAGCGGTTGAGGGTGTAGAAATGCAGACCCGCCACTTCCTCGGCGAGCAGGCGGTCGCACATGGCCGCGGCGTGGTCCACCCCGATCGCGCGCAGCGCGGCAGGGTCGTCGGCGTGGGCCTGGAGCCGGGCCAGCAGTGACACAGGCAGACGGGCGCCGGACAACTGCGCCATCCGCTGGGTCATCGCCAGGCTCGTAATCGGCATGATGCCGGCGATGATAGGAACCTGGCAGCCGCGCGCTTGAACCCGCTCCCGGAACCGCAGGTAGTCGTCGGGAACGAAGAACATCTGGGTGATCGCGAAGTCGGCGCCAGCTCTGCATTTGGCTACGAACCGGGCTACATCGGTGTCCAGGTCCGGTGAGCGCGGATGTCCCTCCGGGAACGCCGCGACCCCGATGCCGAAGTTGCCGCAGCCCCTGACGAGGCGAACAAGCTCGTCCGCGTGCTGCAGCCCGTGTGGGTGCGGCAGCCACTCCCCGGCAGGATCGCCCGGCGGGTCGCCTCGCAAGGCGAGCAGGTTCCGCACCCCGGCCGCCGCGTACGCGCCGATGACCCGGCGGAGTTCGGCTACTGACTGGCTGACCGCCGTCAGGTGCCCGACCGGGGTAAGCGTCGTCTCGGCAGCAATTCGGCCGGCGATCTGAATGCTCCGGCCGCCCGTCCGGCCTCCCGCGCCGTACGTGACCGATACAAACGCGGGCCGCAGCGGCTCGAGCTCGCGGATGGTCCGCCACAGCAGCTGATCGTCGGCGTCTGTCTTCGGCGGCATGATCTCGAACGAGAACGACTCGATGCCTGCGTGGAGCAGTCCGCTGATGTCCGCGAGATTCGCCACGTTTGCTTCCTCCTGCGCACCCTGGCCACAAGAGGCGGGGAGACCCCGTGACTCTTTAGGCGTTTTTGTCCTGGTCGCCAAGCTGTCGTCAAATCACTCCAGGTGCTCACAGGCTACCGCGGCGGGGACTCCGCGTTTGTCTAAATCACCAGAAAGCAAGATCTGATATTTGGGGTGAAGCACAAGATGGTCCCTCCGGGAGCAGATCGCCGCGGCGCGGCCCGACCTGCTCGTGGTGGCTCCCTGAGGCAATGCCGTTAGGTATCGCCTCTCATTCACAGTCGCGATGCTCGCGAGCGACCTGAGTGTTCCCCTGGCAGAACCTTCCGGCGCTAGCGTCCTCTCGGTCACTCGGCGGCAGGCCCGACAACACGAGGAACGGATCGCGATGAGGACATCGAGGCGAGTGCTGAGCAGCGCCGGCGCGGTGATGGCGTTAGGACTGACACCGGCACTGATCCTGGGGAGCGCCACGCCTGCGTCGGGCGCCTCGGCGACCGGGTCCGCGGTCGCTCCCGGGCAGTGGGGCCTCGGACCCACAGCGACACCGATCAAGCACCTCGTGGTGATCTTCCAGGAGAACGAGACGTTCGATCACTACTTCGGTACCTACCCGTACGCGCTCAACCCGCCTGGCGAGCCGCGGTTCGTGCCCAAGCCGGGCACGCCCAGGGTCAACGGGCTGACTCCAGCGCTGCTGCTGCACAACCCGAACGCCTCAAACCCGCAGCGACTCGATCGCTCGCAGGCTCTCACCTGCGGACCGTCGAACAACTACACCAATGAGCAGAAGGCCGTCGACGACGGGAAGATGGACAACTTCGTCGCCGGCACCGGCGGCAGCACCACGCTGGCCGAGTGCCTCGCCTCGGTCGGGAATACCGCCCCGGTCACCGGCCCGCAGCCGAACTACGACGTGATGGACTACTTCGACGGCAACACCGTCACGGCGCTCTGGAACTACGCGCAGAACTTCGCCATGAGCGACGCCTTCTACGGAACCGGTTACGGTCAGTCCGACGTCGGTGCGATCAACATCACCGGGGCGAACACCTACGGCGCGACCTGCGGCGACGGCGTGCACGTCTACGCGCCCGCAGATTCCTCGCTCCCGCAGTGCCCGCAGGGCGTCGGCACGGCTACCCCCGGCGTCGACCAGCCGCCAGGGCCGGGCACCGTGATCGGGGACGTTGATCCGCTCTACGACGGGTGCTCGAACAACTCGGCCGGCGCCGGTGACACGATCGGCATGGGCGGCCCGAACATCGGCGACCTGCTGGACGGAAGGCATGTCACCTGGGGCTGGTTCCAGGGCGGCTTCGCGCCCACCGGAACCACGGCGGCGGGCCTGCCGGTGTGCGGGCAGAACGTCACGCTCCAGGACGGGACCCAGGAGCAGGCCTACAGCGCGCATCACGAGCCCTTCGAGTACTACCCGCAGACTGCCAACCCACTGCACCTGGCGCCCACCTCGACCTTCCTGATCGGCCGCCAGGACCAGGCCAATCACCAGTACGACCTGTCCGCGTTCTGGCAGGCCGCGGATGCGGGCAACCTCCCCGCCGTGTCCTATCTCAAGGCCGCCAGGTCCGGCGACGCGCATCCGGGAAACTCCGACCCGCTGGACGAGCAGCAGTTCCTGGTCGACACGATCAACCGGCTCGAGGCCCTGCCGACCTGGCGATCGACGGCCGTGATCATCACCTACGACGACTCGGGTGGCTGGTATGACCACCAGTTCGGGCCGGCGCTCTACGGCTCGGACACGCCGTTCGATGCCGTCAGCGGCGCCGGCGCCTGCAACGCCCCGGGCAGCACGGTTCCGCTAACGGACACAGGGGCACCCGAGCAGGCCCGCTGCGGGCTCGGGCCGAGGCTGCCGTTCCTGCTGATCTCGCCGTGGGCAAAGTCGAACTACGTCGACCACGCCGTCCTGGACCAGAGCTCGATCCCGGCTTTCATCGAGTACAACTGGCATCTCCCGGCGCTCGGTAATGGCGCCGCGGACGTCAACCCGGCGCTGGGGACGATCAGCCAGATGCTCGACTTCCGGCGCGGACCGGCGGCACCCCTCTTCCTAGACCCCGCCACCGGCGAGCCAGTCACTAGAGAGTGACGAACTCCAGCTTGCGGGCGAGCAGGGCCGGGATCACCTTGGCCAGGGCTTGTACCGTCTCGCTCCGGTTGCCGCCACCGTCGTGGCACAGCAGGATGTCGCCGCCGCGACCGGTCTCCAGTACCTGCTCGATGTGGGGGACTCCCGGCACCGTCCAGTCCCGGGGATCGACGTCCCAGTCCAGCGGTATCAGGCCGTACGCGGCAAGGGTCTGGAACACGGCTGGTGACCACTCGCCGCCGGGCGCGCGGAACAGCCGGGGGGCGGTCTTCGTCGCGTCCCAGATCGCGTTCAGCGCGTCGGCCACTTCCTCGTGCGCCTGCGCCGGCGTGAGCGGGCTAAACGGGATCGGATGCCACATCGAGTGGTTGCAGATCGTATGGCCCGCGTTGACCACCTGCCGGGCCACCTGCGGGTACCGCTGGACGTTGATGCCGATCATCGAGAACGTGGCCTGCACCCCGAAGTGCTGCAGCACCTCGAGCACCATCGGCGTGTACACCGGATTCGGGCCGTCGTCGATCGTGAGTGCGATCGCGTTCTCTGCTGCACCGGGCAGGATCTGCGGCACGCGGTAGACCGGTGCGGTCCACTGCTGCTCCAGCGCTGGCACCATCGCGGGGGCAGGGCTCGCGGCCGGCGATGCGACAGCCGCGGGCGATGGCGACTCAGCCGACGCTGGCGTCGGTGGAGTCGGACTCGGTTTCGGCGTCGCATGAGGACTCTGCGCAACAGGACCGGAGGCTGCGCTATGGGGCGCACTGCCGCACGCAGCCGCCGTTGCCGCGACGGCCGCGCCAAGGCCGAGACGCAGCAGCGTCCTGCGCTCAACGGCGCCGTCTGACCCCTGACCCACTGTGCCGGCCCTCGACTTCGTCGGGCGGACTCGCCCGCCTATCCGCATGTTTGCACCTATGACGGTAAACCGCCACGTTCGGTTGCATGCGCGGAAGGCAAGTTATAGCTCAGCGGAAGAGGGCCTTCTTGCCGAAGCGGCCGCGGTACTGGGCACCAAGACCAAGAAGGACACGGTCACCGTCGCACTCCAGAAGTCAGCGAGGACGCGCGTGTCCGCCGGGCCGCCGCTCTCGGTGACCTCCTAGCAGTGGCAGATGCGGACGGGTTCGACTACGACCGGCTAGCAGACCTCGATCAGTGAATTACCTGATCGACACCAGCGCCCTGGTGCGAATCCTCCGCCGTCAGGTCACCGAGACCTGGCACGAGCGCGTCACGCACGGGATGGTGGCGATCTGTGACCCTGTGCTCGCCGAGACGCTTGCAATTGCCCGGTCAGGCGAGTATCAGCGCGTCAGGAGCGATCTGCTGGCCGCATATCCATGGGTCCCGGTGCCTGATCGGGCCTGGGACATCGTCTCCGACGTTCAGGCCAGGCTTGCCGCGAAGAGCCAGCACCAAGGGCTCTCAGTAGCCGATCACCTCGTCGTGGCCAGCGCCCTCCATCACAATTTGAGGATCCTGCACGAGGACGGAGACTTCGCCACGGCCGCAGCTATCGTCACCGACATCCAGCAGGAGCGCATCCTCGCAGAGTGAGTTCGCCGGGTGATATTGGCAGGCGCGTGCGGGGCGCGTGAGCTAGATTCGCGGGATGTTTGCCTCCGAGCGCGTGCGCCTGCGGCCCATGGTCCCGGACGACGCCACCGTGCTGTACGAGATGTGGTCCGATCCCGAGCACCACATGATCACCGACGACAGCCCGATGCTGATCGAATCGCTCGCGGCACGCCGGGCCAGGCTGGAGAGGTCGCTGGCCGAGCCGGACGCCTCTCACGCCAGATTCACCGCCGAGGCGATCGCCGATGGCACCGTGATCGGGACGTGCAGCCTGTGGGACATCGACGCTTTCAACCAGTTCGGCCACATCGGTATCTCACTGCTCCCGGCCGCCCGCATGCGGGGGTATGGCCGGGAGATGATGCAGCTGCTCTGCCACTACGGTTTCCGCTTCCGCAACCTGCACCGGATCGAGCTGGAGACGCTCGCGACCAACACCGCGATGCGGAAACTGGCCGAAAGCTGCGGCTTCGTGCTCGAGGGCATCCAGCGGGAGCAGGCCTATGACGGGGACGGATTCTCCGACATCGTGCTGTACGGGCTGCTCAGGCAGGAGTGGACGCGCTAGGTCCGCGTAGCACCGGTTCTTGGACCTAGAGACTCGGATTGAGCAGGATCTCCGCCGGCTCAAATGGTGACACCGCAATTGTCACGCTGTAGGCCTGCGTGCAGTAGTCGAGGGAGGCCGGAATCTTCAGCGTGCCCCCGCCGGAAGGCAGGTTTAACTGAAGTGCCGTGGCGGTGTCCGCGACACCGACGACGCAGCTGTTCTTGTTCATCCTGATCCAGGCTGCGCTACCCGTGGGCAGATAGACCGGTTGCGGGAGCGCGCCGGTGGTCATCTGGTCCCCGGCATGGGTATAGCTATAGCCAAGGACGCGGCCGGCCTGGTCGAGGGCCGATACGGCCGGGTAGCCATCCAGGACACACGGAGCGCCGAGGTTGGTGAGCGACCAGTCGCGCGTGTGCTGTTCCGTCGCCTCCGAGACAGGTGCACCCGCCTGGACGCTGAGGTGCGCGGCCTGACAGGGCTGAGCGCCCGGGATACTCGCCGGCCCGATGGACACGACTAGGGTCTCCGTCGTTTCGGCCGGCACGCGTGAGCCCGCAGCCGGAGTCTGACTGATCACCGATCCCGCGACAACCGCCGTGCTGTGTTCAAAGCGGTAGGCGGTGAGCAGGTTTGCGGTCGCCACGGCCGGCTGGGCTGTCTCGGAGTAGACCTGGCCGACGACATCAGGCACAGTCACGAGGGTGGTGCTGCTGGCGCCAGGCGCGGGCGGCAGCGTGGAAGTCAACGTAGTCGTCGGGTGACCTCCTGAGCAGCTGCACGTGAAGGCGACAGCGAGCGCTATTACCGCTAGACCGAATGCAGCCCAGCGCCGCCCAGTGACCATGGCGCTCCCCTGACAGCTCGCGCGCACCCCCGTCTGTGCACGTGTTCGCACCTATGACGGTGATCCGCCGCGTCAGGTTGCGGCTGCGACGCAACGCTAGAAGGTCAGCACCAGCCGGCCCCGTGTGCCGCAGCTCCCAGCCGGCCACGTACGGCGGGCCATCACCGTCGCGCATGGTCAACCTCCTTGGCAGAGCGAAAGCAGTTCGTCGACACCCGAGAGGTGCAGGTGCGGCTGGCGCTCCGGCGGCAGGTGCCGGTAGGACTCGAGACCACCGAGCCCGGACGACACCGCGACCGCCAGCGCGCTCCCCCGGTGCGCCATCGGCACCTCAAGCTCCGGATCGTCGCCGACGACCACCAGGTCCGAGAGCGGTACCCGGAGGCGAGCGCCCGCCGTCCGCAGCGCCGCGAGCGAGGGCTTCCCCACCAGCCGCGCCCGCACCCCGGTGAGGCTGCCGATCATGGCCGAGATGGCCCGCGAGGTGCCGATCGAGCGGCCGCCCGCGGTTGCGAAGAACAGCGACTGCGACGCGCTGTACAGCCGGGCGCCGGCCCAGACAGCGTGACACGCCGCCTCGAGCGCGGGCAGCGTGAAGTCCGGAAACCAGCCCGCGATCACCGCATCGACAGCCTCCGGGCGGCCGACCGGCATGACGACTTCGATGCCCGCGTCGCGCAGTGGCCCGGTCAGGCCGTCGCCACCGAGCACCAGCACCCGCCGGTAGCCGCGCCGGACGAACACCGCGACCGCGCTGCTGGCAGGCGTCAGCACCGCCTCGTCGGGCAGCTCGAAGCCGATCGAGGCCAGCGTCCTGGCCAGAACCTGCGGGGTTTTCGTCGTCCCGTTGGTGAAGACCGCGAACGGCAGTCCCTGCCGGGCGACCCACCTGGTGATCTCGACCGCGCCGGGCAGCGGCGCGAGGCCCTGGTTATTCCGGTCTCCGAGCACGAGCGTCCCGTCCAGGTCGAAAACGTATCCGCGGGCAGCACGCAACCTGTCGAGGGGGGTAACGGGGCCGTCAGCCACGCGGCGCTCCCTCGGCCGATGTGCGGAGGGCGAGCCGGAATCCTGGCTTGTCGATCAGCAGCTCGTGGGCCGGTGGCCGGGCAGCGAGCCCGCCGAGCAGATCGAGCAGCGGCTTGAGCTGCGGGTTGTACCGGCGCCGGGCCGGGCCGGCCGCGAGCATCGCGTCGACCTCGCCGGCCGGCATGGTAGCGCGGAGCAGGAATTCCTCGTCGGATATGCCGCGTGGCAGCTCCTTCCGCAGTTCCTCCGGCGGCGCAGGCGGCGGCTGCGCCATCAGGTCCCGCGTTCTGGGCAGCGCGTGGATCCGGTCCAGGATGCCCGGGTCGACCGGTGCCGTCGGGCGGCCGAACTTGCCCAGCACGTACATGATCGTCTGATCGGGCACGTTGCCGTACCGCTCAGTGCCGAGCACGTTGACCAGCGCCTGGCCGCAGACCATCTGCGGAAACGGCGTCACCATGATGGGGTACCCGAGCTCGGCGCGGACCTGGCTCACCTCGGCCATGACCGCGCCGAACTTCTCCGACAGGCCAAGCTCGCGGAGCTGGCGGCGCAGCGTCGTCACCACGCCGCCGGCCATCTGATGGCGGAGGAACGACGCGTCGTACTCCTGCGGGAGGCCGGGCGGCAGACCCTCGGCCGCCGCCAGCATCCCGAAGTAACCGGACGCGGCGGCCAGCAGCCGGTCGTCAATGTCGACCGTGTGGCCCAGCTCGCGCAGGTTGGCGACAACGCGCTCGGCGTTCGGCAGCGACGTGCCGTTCGCCAGCGGCCCGCACGCGACCTGCAGCACGTCGACGCCGAGGTCGGCGGCTGCCAGGTAGGTCAGCGGTGACAGCCCGATCGTGCAGTGGGAGTGCAGCTCCAGCGGCAGCTGCCCGGCCAGGGCGGCGCGGACCGCGGGGAAAAGCGTGCGCGCCCGCTCCGGGGTGAGCAGCCCGGCCGGGTCCTTGACGTAGACCCGGTCGAAGTCCGGCGACGCAGCCATCTGCGCGGCCAGGCCGGCGTAGAACGCGTCGTCGTGCACCGCGCTGATGGTGTACGTGAGCGCCCCGATCACCTCGGTGCCGCCGGCCGCCTTGACGTCACGGGCTGACTGCAGCATCGCCGACATGTCGTGCATCGGGTCGAGCACGACGAAACGCTGCATGCCCGCGACAACGAGCCTCGAGTAGGCGAGCCGGATCAGGTCCGGGTGCACGGGCTCCCAGGAGATGAACCGCAACCCAGAGCCGATGAACTGCAGCGGCGTGTGCGGCATTGCCTCATGCGTCAGCCGGATCCGCTCCCACGGGTCTTCCTGGTGCGTGCGCACGGCGACGCCCATGTGGGTGCTCGAGGTGAAGTCCAGCGCCCGGAAACCGATCCGGTCCAGCAGCGGCGCGATCTGCACGATGTGCGCGGTCCGCAGGCCGGTAGCGCCCCACAGGCTCTGGTTGCCGTCCCGGAGCGATACGTCGACGAGCTGGATGTCAGCCATCAGCGTCACCGCTGTGGAAATCAGCCATGTCCGCCTCTGGGGCCAGCGGATGCAGCCACCGCTCCAGGAAGGCGGTATCCATGCCGCCAGCCTCGAAGTCGGGACTGGCGGTCAGCTTCTCGTGCAGTCCGAGCGTGGTATCGACCCCGCCGATCTCGCAGCGAGCGAGCGCCGCGCGCAGCCTGGTGAGCGCCTCGGCCCGGTCCCGTCCGCTGACGATCAGCTTGGCGAGCAGCGAGTCATAGAACGGCGGAACAGCCGATCCAGGCTGGATGTGGCTGTCCACGCGGATGCCCGGCCCGGCGGCGAACACGGCCGTGGAAATGGTGCCGGGGCTCGGCCGGAAGCCGTCGGTCCAGTCCTCTGCGTTGATGCGGCACTCAATCGCGTGTCCGGAGAGCGCAACGTCGTCCTGCGCCTGCCGGAGCGGGTTGCCCTCCGCGATCCAGATCTGCTCGGCGACGACATCGATACCGCTGATGGCCTCGGTCACGGGGTGCTCGACCTGGATGCGGGCGTTCATCTCCAGGAAGTAGAAGGTACGGCGGGCCGAGTCGACCAGGAACTCGACGGTGCCGGCGCCGCGGTAGTTCAGGTGGCTGCCGAAGGCCACCGCCGCGTCCCGGATCGAGGCCCGGAGGTCGTCGTCAAGCAGCGGCGCGGGCGCCTCTTCGATGAGCTTCTGGTAGCGCCGCTGCACCGAGCAATCCCGGTCACCGAGGTGGATGACACGATCGCCATCGCCAAGCAGCTGAACCTCGACATGCCGACCGGACGGCAGGTAGCGCTCGAGGTAGACGCGCGGGTCGCCGAACGCCGCGGCGGCCTCGGACATTGCCAGCGTAACCGCGCTCTCCAGCGCGTCCGCGCAGCTGACGGGCCGCAGCCCCCGGCCACCGCCGCCGCCGACCGCCTTGATCAGGACCGGGAAGCCGATCGAGGCTGCCAGCTTCCCAGCCTCAGCGGCGCCGGCGACCTCACCTCCCTCGGCGACCGGCAGACCCGCGGCGGTCGCGTGCTGGCGCGCGGTCAGCTTGTCGCCGACAGCCTCAAGCTGGCCTACGGTCGGCCCGATGAAGACGATGCCTGCCGCCTCGCAGGCGCGAGCCAGCCCAGGGTTCTCGGACAGGAACCCGTAGCCGGGATGAACGGCATCCACGCCGGCCGCGAGGGCGGCCGCGACCACGGCGTCAACGCTCAGGTAGCTGTCACCCGGCGCAGCCGGGCCGAGCCGCACGACCGAGTCGGCGAGCCGTGCGGGCACCGAGTCCCGGTCAGCGTCGGACGCGCCGAGCACGGCCTCGATACCGAGCTGGCGGCACGTGCGCAGGATGCGCGCAGCGATCTCGCCCCGATTCGCGATGAGGATGCGGCGCAAGATCACCGCTGTTCCCCTCCGGGCCGGACGCGCATGAGCACGGCGCCCTGGCCGGCGAACTGCGCATTGTTCAGGAGGATCTCGGCGACCGTGCCGGTGACGCCGGCCGTGACCGAGTTCATCAGCTTCATCGTCTCGATGATGCAGACAACAGTCTCCGGCCCGACGTCACTGCCGACGCTCACGAACGGCGGGGCGCCAGGTCGGGGCGCGCGGTAGAAGGTGCCGAGCAGCGGAGCCCGCACATCCATCAGCCCCTCGCCCGCCGGCTCCGGAGCTGGCTCATGCGGAGCTTGTGGCGCGGAGGCTGCCCCCGGCGACTCAGCCTGCACCGCCGACTCAGCCAGCACCTCGGTCGCCTGCGTCCAGCCGTCGTCGCCGCGCCGCAGCGAGAGCCGGAAACTCGCGGTCTCCAGAGTCAGCTCGCGGTACGGCAGGCCGTCGAGCAGCTGCAGGATGTCTTGGACATCCTCGCTGGTCAGCTCCACATCACTCTTCTTTCCGGGTCAGCACCGGCCGGCTGAGCTGCTCGAAGACGTGGTCCATCGGCCGGGCTTTGGGGCGGGCCAGCGGCGGCGCGGCGCGGGCCGACCAGACAGTCTCGGCGCGGCTCTGCAGCAGCAGGATCTGCTCGCCGGCCACCGCCCACTCGATGTCCTGCGGCGTGCCGTAGTGCCGCTCCACCTCCGTGCCGAGCCGCGCCAGCGCCCGGATCTCGTCATCGGCCAGGCACGGCCGCGAGCGCAGCTCCGCCGCCACGTCGGCGGTCGTCGTTCCGGATCCCGAGGCTGCCATGCGGTGGAGCCGCATTTTGGCGGAAACGGTGCGCCGCACAATCTCACCGGTGACCTTGCTGACCACGAACGAGTCGGGCGTGACCTCGCCGCCGACCAGGACAGAGCCGAGGCCCCAGCTGCCCTCGATAGCGATGACTGACCGGTCGCCCGTCGTAGGGCTGCAGGTGAACATGACCCCGGCCGAACGCGGGTCGACCATCTGCTGGACCACGACGGCCATGGCGATCTCGTGTTCGGGTATGCCCTGTTGGCGCGACGAGCGCAGCCGGAGCCGGTAGCTCACCGCTTCGGTGTTGTACAGGCTCGCCCAGCACCGCCGCACGTGGTCGAGCACGGCAGGGCCGCCGCGGACCCACAGGTAGGTGTCCTGCAGGCCGGCGAAGCTGGCTTCCGCGGCGTCCTCCCCGACGGCGCTTGACCGTACCGCGACGGGGACGTCTGCCCCGAGCGCCTCGTAGGCGGCCGTGACGGCCGCGGCCACGTCCGCTGGCAGCGGCGCCGCGGCGATCCGGGCACGAATGGCCTCGGTCACTCGCTCGACCGCGCCCGTGTCGCCGGGGGCCAGCCTCGCGATCCCGGCTTCGATCGCGCTGCCCGCATCCGCCGTCTCCATCGCCCGCCGGAAGGCCGGCACGGTGACGACAAAACCTGGCGGCACCGGCAGGCCCGCGCGCTGCAGCTCACCGAGGCTGGCGCCCTTGCCGCCCGCGACGGGACGGTCCGCGGCGCCGATCACCCGCAGCGGGCAGACCAGGCCAGCCGTCGCCATTAGCTGAGGATGCGGACGACGCCGCGGTCCCCGTCGACGCGCACCAGCTGGCCGGTCTTGATCCGCTTGGTCGCGTGCCCGGTGCCGACGACCGCCGGCATGCCGTACTCGCGGGCCACGATCGCCGCGTGCGACATCGCGCCGCCGATGTCCGATACGGCCGCCTTGATCTTGCCGAACACCGGCGCCCAGCTGGGCGCCGTCACCGCGCACACGAGGATCTCCCCGTCCTGAACCTGCCCGATCTCGTTCACGCTGGTCAGCACCCGGGCGACACCCTCGACCACGCCCGGTGATGCCGCGTAGCCGCGGACCTCCTGTCCGTCGTCACCCTCCGCCGCGGCCCAGGTGGCGAGCGTCTCGGCGGTGATGCCCCAGAGCATCCGCACGGCCGGGTCGTTGAGCGCCTCCGGAACCGGCCCGAGCGCCGCCGGCGGTGACCAGCCCTTGAGCACCTCGAGCATCCGCTTGCGCTCGGCGATGATCGGGCCGAAGTGGCGGGCGCCGAGGGGCTGCGAGCCGGCCGACCAGGCCAGCATGACGTCTGCGAGCGCCATGTCGATCTCGCTGTGGTGCAGCTGGAAGATGTCCTCGGACTCGGCGAGCACGCCCTGGCGGGCCAGCAGCTCACCGAATTCGCGGATCTTGGCGAAGAACTGCGTGGTGAACCAGTGCTCGCAGTAGAACTTGTGATCCTCCACGAACGGGAAGACCAGCCGGGCCAGGCCCAGCATCTGGTCGAAGGCGGCGCGCTCCTCGTCGTTCGTGAGCAGCGCGCGGTAGTCCGCGGCGATCTGCTCACGCTCCGCCTTGAGCTGCTCGGTGGGGCGTTCCAGCGACTCGCCGTCGCGTACGAGCCGCACGTACCGCGGCAGCGCTGTGAACGGCACCGTCAGGTCCTCGTTCCAGCTGCGGTGGTGATGGTAGAAGCCGTCTCCGGTCGACACGTGGAACCAGGGCATCCGGGCCTCGGCCAGGGCCGCGAGCCAGCGCTGCCCGCCCTCGCCTCGCTCGGCCATCGCGGCGAGCACCTCGTCGGCGCTGCAGCCCTCGGTGAGGAGGTCGTCAACGTGCTGCTCGACCGCGACCCTGGCAAGCCGCTTCAGCTCGTCGTCGGGGCGGTACATGATGACCTCGATGCCCGCGCACATGCGCGCGACCATCTGATCCGGGATCTCCGGGAAGGCCTGCTTGCAGAACTCGAAGAACACCACGTAGGCGCCGTAGCCGAGCATGAGCATCTCGGTGTGGTGGTGCCACGCCTTGGAGAACAGGTCGATGCAGCGGTGGAAGTTCTCGCGCAGGTAGTGGTTCTGCGCGATGCCAACGTTGTTGAAGACGACGTCCGCATCCTCGATCTCGGGCAGGTCAGGCACCCTGATGGCTTCGATCTCCCCGATCAGCCCGGCCATCTTGGCCTTCCAGCCCTCGTAGAGGCTGTCCCAGTTGCCGTAGTAGTGCCCCGCACGGTCCTGGAACGTGGCAAGCCGGCGCTCGATCTCGGCCGGATCGAGGATCGGGATAGCGGTGATGTAGACGCGGCCGTTGACGATCCGGTGCTCGATCCCCATCGTTGTCGGGAACACGAACAGCCGGGCCGTGTTCGCGCCGATCGCCGTGTACGGGACCTCGGACGTGATGGTGTCGAAAGCGGGCACCGGCTCGGGGAAGTGCATCGCGTTGTGGAACCAGAACCGGTTGTCGTCCTCCGGCTGGAACCGCGTGTAGTACTGGTACATCGAGCGCCATCCCTCGGCGCCCGGCACGTCCTCGATCTCCGAGGGACGCGGGAAGCTGAAGCCGTCGTCGCCCATGCTGGTCTCCTAGCCGACTGGATAGTGCTGCTGCGTCTTCGCGTACTGCACGAAGAAGTCGAGCGAGCTGGGGTTGGCCATCGCGTTCCGGTTGGCCGCCTGGTCGGCCGGCGTCCCGCGGAGGATCTTGCGCACCGGCACCTCCATCTTCTTGCCGGTGAGCGTCACCGGGATGTCGGGTGCCTGCACGATCGCGTCGGGCACGTGCCGCGGTGTGTACTCGCGCCGCAGGCGGTCCCTGATCTGCTCGGTGATGTGCTCGTCGAGCACCTGCTCGTCCGCGAGCTTGACGAACAGCGGCATGAAGAACCGGCCGCCGGGCAGGTCGAGGTTGACGATGAGCGCGTCATCGACCGCGTCGACTCGGGACAGCACGCGGTAGACCTCGGCGGTACCGATGCGGACGCCGTGCCGGTTGAGTGTCGCATCCGACCGGCCGAGGACGAAGCAGCCGCCCCGGGAGTTGACCCGGAAAAAGTCGCCGTGCCGCCAGATGCCGGGGAACTCATCCAGGTAGGACTCCCGGTACCTTGTGTGGTCGTCGTCGCCCCACAGCCGGACGGGCATCGACGGCATCGGCGCGGCGATGACAAGCTCGCCCACTTCGTCGGTGACCCTGTCGCCGCTGGAGTTGAACGCGTAGGCAGCAACACCGAGGTGCCGCGCCTGGATCTCGCCGGCGTAGACTGGCAGTGTCGGCACGCCGCCCACGAAGCCGGTGCACACATCGGTGCCGCCACTCCCGGTGGCGATCCAGACGTCCTTCTTGACGTTCTCGTAGAACCACGCCGTGCACTCGGGCGACACCGGCGATCCGGCCGGCATGATGGCCCGCAGCGGCGACAGGTCGTAGCGCTGCGCAGGAACGACCCCGGCCCGCGCCATCTGATCGACGTAGGCGGGGCTGGCGCCGAAGAAGCTCACCCCGGCGTCCTCGGCCAGCCGCCAGAGCACGTCGGGTTCCGGGTAGGTTGCGCTACCGTCGTACAGCACCGGGCACACGCCGAGCAGCAGCGAGCTCACCTGGAAGTTCCACATCATCCAGCCGGTCGTGGTGTGGAAGAACATCCGGTCGCCGGGCCGCAGATCCATGTGCAGCCGCTGCAGCTTGAGCTGCTCGATGAGGATCCCGCCGTGCCCGTGCACGATCGCCTTCGGCAGTCCGGTCGTGCCGGACGAGAACAGGATCCAGAGCGGATGGTCGAAGGGCACCTGCTCGAACTCGAACCACTCGGCGGGCACCGGCGGCTGGTCGAGAACCTCATCCCAGCGCAGCACGTCGGGCACAGGGGCGATGGCAGCCGGGTCCAGATGCGGCAGCCAGATCACGTGCTCCAGGCCGTCGAGCCCGGCGATGATCCGGCGCAGCTCGTCCGCGCGGTCATACTGCCTGCCGCCGTACTGATAGCCGTCCACGCAGAACAGCACCCTGGGTGTCAGCTGGCGGAACCGGTCGAGGACCCCGGGCCAGCCGAAGTCCGGCGAGCAGCTCGCCCAGACGGCGCCGATACTGGTGGTAGCCAGCATCGCGACAACGGTCTGCGGGATGTTCGGCATGTAGCTGACGACCCGGTCGCCTGGCTGCACGCCCATCGCGCGCAGCTGGGTGCCGAGGATCCGCACCTGAGCCGCAAGCTTGGCCCAGTCCAGCGCGGCCAGCGGCCTGGACTCGCTCACCGACAGCAGCGCGGGCTCGCCAGCGCGCTCCATCCGCAGGATGTGCTCCGCGTAGTTGAGCCGGGCGCCGGGGAACCACTCGGCATCCGGCATGCCGGCCCGGCCGAGGACCTTCGACGGCGGCGCGGACGACACGATGCCGCAGTAGTCCCAGATTGCCTGCCAGAAGCCCTCCAGGTCGCCGACCGACCAGCGCCACAGCTCGTCGTAGCTGCGAAAACGCTGGCCGCGCGCGGCGAGCCAGGCCTGGAAGGCAGTGATATTCGCGCCGGCCACCTGCTCGGCGCTCGGCGTCCACAGCTCCTGCCCCTCGCGGACGGGCCCGCTCATGGAACCGACCATGTCA
>Ga0123356_10002153_pt1 | contig 21238 bp, 29 predicted proteins | sample TergutEmb28metaG_2_FD_92546 | JGI IMG/M metagenome (GOLD analysis project Ga0123356, IMG submission 92546) | Embiratermes neotenicus P3 segment gut microbial communities from Petit-Saut dam, French Guiana - Emb289 P3 | ecosystem: Host-associated > Arthropoda: Insects > Digestive system > Gut ... | reverse complement strand
TTTCGTTGTTTGAGGCAGGCGGTGCGCGTGATTTCGTCTTCATGATTAAATCTCTCCCTTCAATTTTTTCTTGCAGAAAATATAAAAAACCGCGCCACTATAAAACATAGTGACGCGGCAAATCTTTACGCCGCATGACTGTACATTAATTCATTTTTCGTACAATCACTACTCGGGGTGTTATTTAATTTTCTGCGGTGAATTAAAACCACTTGAACTTATTTGGAAGTTTCAAGTGGTTTTATTATAGCTAATATATGTGGGGTTGTCAATGGGGGTTGCGGCGGAATGTTTCGACAGATTTCGAGCATTGCATAAAACACTCCCGACAAGAAAGCGCGAAATTTTGGAGGAGTGCGATATATTATTTTTAAAAACGCTATTAAATTTTGCCGATAACGCCTTCCCGAAGCAAACGAAAATAAAATTCATTAATAAAACCGATTAACCATATCCCCTTTTTATCCCACGCCCTCCTGTATTATGATAATGAATCACAATAACAGGAGGAGCAGAAAATGATAATCAAAGAAGACGCCTATTATGGGCGCGAGGATTTAACAGATTTTATCGTACCGGACGGCACAACAAAAATAGGTATACGGGCGTTTGCAGGATGCAAAAACTTGAAAAACGTAGTTATACCCACCTCCGTCACCGCAATCGGCTCTCATGCTTTCGTTGAATGTGTAAGCCTCGAAACCGTAACCATACCGCTCGGCGTTTCAAAAATAGGAGCGTATACTTTTTTCGGCTGTGAAAGCCTAATGAGCATAAAGCTGCCTGCAAGCATTATTGAAATAGGTCGCAATGCGTTTGCGAGTTGCACAAGCTTGCAGGAAATCATAATTCCCGATAATGTCACTAAAATAAGCGAGGGAGCGTTTTCGCACTGTTTAAGCCTTGAAAACATAAATCTTCCGCACAACATAACTGACATTGAAGCTCATGCGTTTTACGTTTGTGTAAGCATAAAAAGCATATCGCTGTCGCATCGTATCAAGAATATCGAAACGAAGGCTTTCGCGGGGTGCATTAATCTTGAGAGCGCGGATACAAGCGGTGATAAAAGGCTGATAAAAATTGCTTCTGACGCATTCCCGAGACATACTAAAGGGAGCTTAACCATTAAAACTCTGCTTGAAAAGCTGTTACCTGCGCCCGAGGGTGATTTTGATATTTTGAGTATCGGCGATGGTTGCGTCATAACTAAATACACGGGAATGAGTAAGGACGTTTTAATTCCTGATGCAATTAATGGCAGACCTGTGGTTGAAATCGGCGCGGGCGCATTTGAAGTAACGCCGACTTTTAAAGGCATTAACAAAGACGGCGTTATCGTGTATGTTCCCGACGGGTATATCGGAAACCACAAGCTCGAAAGCATAACTATGCCGAGTGGGATTGTTAAAATAGGCGAAAATGCGTTCATGCAGTGCGAAAAGCTTGCATATGTGAATCTGCCGAACAGCCTTGCTGAAATCAGCGGAGCGGCGTTTAGCAATTGCAAGAGCTTAATAAAAATAGTTATCCCGCGAAACGTAAAGTCCGTTTGCGAAAATGCGTTTAATGGCTGTGATAATCTCGTTTTAGCAGACATATTCGCCGCCCGAGACAGCATTGCAGTCGCAAATAACGCCTTCCCGAAGCAAATGAAAATTAATTTTATTAATAAAACCGGCTAACCATATCCCCTTTTTATCCCACGCCCTCCTGTAAAATGGAAGCAAATAAAATATAGGGGGAATAAAAATGAAACTCAAAAAAGAAGCCGCAGAAATTCTCACCCCGACGCCCGAAAGCGACTTTGATGTTGCAATATATAAAAAGAAGTGTGTCATAACCGAGTACAGAAAAAAAGAAGAAATCGTAATCCCCGATAAAATCAAAGGTAAGCCGGTGAAGTGGATTGCGAGTGAAGCATTTTTCTGTTACAGTTCTCTGTCGAGCGTAAAAATTCCTGACAGCGTAACCGAAATAGGTGAAAATGCATTTATGGGCTGTCATGGTCTTTTAAGCATAATCATGTCGGAAAGAATCCGCAAGATTCATGCGCACGCATTTTGCGGATGCGAAAAACTTAAAACAATATCGCTCCCGTCGAGCACCAGGTTTATTGGCAAAAGTGCGTTTGAGCATTGCACAGAGCTCGAAACGGTTTATATTTACACCTCGCGAGACCGCGTTAGAATCAAGAAAAAAGCCTTCCCCGAGCACACAAAAATTATTTTCATCAGCGAAATCAAAGCACCTGGCTAAACCATATCCCCTTTTTGTCCCATGCCCTCTTGTAAAATGGAAACAAATAGTTCTTATCCTATTGACAAAATATGTCGAATAAGTTATACTGTAAGCATGGGAGGTGAAACAGATGTGGATATTAATTCTTATTGCGGTGGTTCTAATAATCATTCTGGCGGCTTATTTTTCTCGTATAAAATGTCCGAATTGCAAAAAAAGACATTGCGTAGAAACGGGTAGAAAAGAAACCCATCGCCAACAAGTCATGTTTGAGGAAGAAGAGGTCATAAAGCACGTTGAAAACAAAAAGGGATTGCATGGCGGTTCTGCCCAAGCGCACGCACAGCTAAAATCGCAATTTGGCGCGCCGGATAGTACAACTATACGAAAATATAAAGTCCCGGGCGAACGTATTCATTACTCGGTAACGTACAAATGTAACGATTGCGCCCATGTTTTCACCAGGAACGCATATGCAGATAATAGACCGCCTACGGTTAAATAGCGTGTCAAATACATATTGCGTGAAGCTGTAGTGGTTCAATTATGCAAATAAAAACAAATAATAATAACGAAGGAGATGTAACATTATGGGCAAAATTTACAAGGGTTCGTCAGGATATAATCAGGCTGGCAGAATCGAAGGTGGCAAAGTCTATAGCGGTTCATCGGGCTATAATCAAGTCGGCAGAATCGAAGGTGGCAAAGTCTATAGCGGTTCATCGGGCTATAATCAAGTCGGTAGAATCGAAGGTGGCAAAATCTATAGTGGTTCGTCGGGCTATAATCAAGTCGGCAGAATCGAAGGTGGCAAAGTCTATAGTGGTTCATCGGGCTATAATCAGGTCGGCAGAATCGAAGGCGGCAATGTACATGAAGGCGGCGCGGCATTGTTGTTGTTATTGTAAATGTATGAATAATAAAAGTCCGTGCAATAAGTCGCGGACTTTTATAAACGAGGTGATTAATTATGTACACAATCCCGCCGAAAAAGCTGCTTATAATTAATATTCTTGATATTCTCAAACGCTACACCGACGAGAATCATCGGCTTTCGCAGAAGGAAATTATTGAAATCCTTGAAGCCGAGTACAGCATGAGGATTGACCGCAAGGCTGTCAAGCGGAATCTTATGAATCTGATTGAGTTCGGGTATAACGTCGAGTTCAGCGAGTCGCTCCGCATGGGCAGGAACGGCGAGGAAGAAACGATTTACAGCGACTGGTACTTGGTTCGTGAGTTCAGCGACGCCGAGCTTCGCCTGCTGATTGACAGCCTGCTGTTCTCAAAGCATATCCCGTACAGCCATTGCAAAACGCTAATCGGCAAATTAGAAGGGCTTTCTAATCAATATTTCAAGTCGAAGGTCAAGCATATCCGCAATATGCCCGATTCTCAGCCGGAAAACAAGCAGTTGTTCCTGACGATTGAAGTGCTTGACGAAGCAATCGGCAAGGGACGGCAGGTGGCGTTCACGTATAACGAATACGACATCGACAAGAAAATGCACCCGCGCAGAAACAGCGAGGGCGAGCCGCGGGAGTATATCGTTAATCCCTATCAGATGGTCGCGACGAATGGGCGTTATTACTTGATTTGCAACTACGATAAATACGATAACGTGAGCAATTACCGCCTTGACCGTATCACGGATATAAAGCTGCTTGAAGCTAAGGCGAAGCCGCAGAAGCAGGTCGCGGGCTTGGAGCGCGGACTTGATTTGCCGAAGCACATGGCGGAGCATATTTATATGTTCGCGGGCGAGAGCGTGAGAGTGAAATTCCGTGCAAAGCGGCTTATAGTGAGCGAAATTCTCGACTGGTTCGGCGCGGGCGTTACTTTCTCTGACGCAACAGACGAGGACGTAACCGTGAGCGTGAAGGTCAACGAGCAGGCGTTTTACTTTTGGGCACTGCAGTATGGGGCGTATGTGGAGGTGCTGGAGCCGACGGGGTTGCGGGAGAGGGTGAAGTGTGCTATAATGGAGATGGCTAAAAAATATGGAGGTGTGAAAAATGGGCAACAGCATTGAATTACTTTTATCGGAAACTGGGAGCATCATCAAAAAATACGAAGCAATCGCTTATGAAACGGGAGCGAACTTCAATATTTTTGAAATTGCCGACATCAGCGCAAAAGAAACTACCGTTTGCCGTGTCTTGACAGAATTACTTTCGCCGACCGGACATCATGGACAAAAAGGTGCGTATCTTGAAATTTTTCTGCGTGATTGTTTGAAGTTGGAATTTGATAAGGAAGCAATCGAAAAGGCGCGTGTACACCGTGAATATCCTGCGGGCAGACGAAGAATCGACATCGTTATTGAAATCGGTAATCGTTTTATCCCGATTGAAGTAAAGATATACGCAGGTGAAGGCGTCGACCAGTGTTATGATTATTTGAAGTTCGCAAATAAAAAAGACAAAGATGCAAAAGTTGTGTACTTAACATTAGATGGTCACACGCCATCAGAATACAGTGCGAAAAATCTTTCAGAAGATGATGTTTTACCAATTTCATTTGCGACCGACATTTTAAGCTGGCTCGAAAAATGTATTGCATTACCAGATACTATCAGAAAAGCACCTATTCGCGAAATACTAATTCAATTTATTTCAACTATAAAAAGACTTACAAATCAACTGGAGGACAAACCTAAAATGGAAATGATTCAATTATTATCTAAGTCATCAGAAAATATGCGGAATGCAGAAGCAATCGTAAGCTCGCTTAATGCTTGTAAGAGCGATATGATTTTTAATCTGTTGAAAGCAATTGAAAAAGGTATCGGCAGGGAAAAGCTTTCCCATATGGATTACGAGGAAAACGGAGGTCATTTGGTGAAAACTTACTATGATAAAAAGCATCCGAACTATCCGTCTTTAAATTACCTTTTCGCAAAAGTCAGAAAGAATGTTGAGATTTGGTTCAAGATAGAAGTCGGCTGGGATTTATACGCGGGGTTGTGCGTGGTAACTGATGGCGAGCATAAGGGTTGGACGCTTACTGATGAGGAGTGCGAAAGATTTAATGTTTCTGCATATAATAAGAAAGACGACTGGTGGAGCAATAAATGGACACATCTTCCGAGCGAAGATGAACGCCCACATTTCAAGAACACAGAAGTCGATAATTTTTACAAGCTTTTCGACAAGGATTATTTTGACGAGTTCGTCGAGAAGTGTGTGACGTTGATAAATAATCTGTGGAACGAATGGGAAAACGATATGAAATAGATGTCCCCAAAACAACCCATCCCCTGTGATACCCTGTAATCACAGGGGAAATTTTATATGGAGGAAAAAACATGAAAAATTACGAACCGTTAGAAATGCACATCAAACCCGCAATTTTAGAGGTTGTCAAAGAAATCAGCGAAATCCATACCGACCCGCAAGCTTATGCGAGTAGGTTCACTTCGACTTCGTTCGTTGAGTTAGACAAGCGCATTATCGGGCTTGCGAGCGGCGATTTGGTTATTGTGGCGAGCAGACCTGGCGTGGGCAAAAGCTCATTCGCTGTTAACATGGCTGTTAATATTGCAAAAAAATATCGAGAAAAGAAAGCTGTTATATTCTCTCTCGAAATGTCACGGGAACAGCTTGTTAAAAGGATTTTGGCTTCCGAGGCGGGTGTTACAATTGAGCAAATGAAAGAAGGAGCGGTAAGCAGGGACGGTTGGAAACGTATTTCCGAAGCAATCGACCAAATATCGAGCCTTAACATTTACATCGACGATTCAACAAACACAACTGTTTCCGAGATAAAAGCAAAGCTTGAACACATGAAAAACATCGACATTGTGGTTATTGATTATTTGCAACTTTTGTCATATAAAGGCAATCTCTCGGAAGTAAGCCTCGAGCTTAAAAGAATGGCGCAAAAGCTTGGCGTAGCGATAATTTTGGTTTCGCAGCTTTCGCGCAAGCTTGAGAAGCGGCAGGATAGACGACCGCAGATTTCGGATATGCGTGAAAACGGCTCAATTGAGCAGGACGCAGATGTTATTTTAATGCTCTACAGAGAGTGCTTTTACGACCCCGAGGTTGAATTCCCGAATCACTGTCAATGCTTCATCAAAAAGAACCGCAGAGGTGAAGAGGGTGTGTTCGATTTATCGTTTGAGGGGGAGTTTTACAGATTTAACAGTGCGGAGTTTATTTATCCGGAAGAAAATTAAATCGTATGTACCCCTTTAACCCCCGTCCGCATATGATATTTAATGAATAAATATTGCGGAGGAAATTATGAATCGGAACCGACAAATCCAAAAATGCGAGCTCAAGCCATCCTTCTTTTCTTCGAGGTACATCGCAGCTTTTTCAATGCCTGCGTTTTTATGAGCTTATTGTAAATAAGTCCGTGCTGACTTGTGATTTTCGCGGTTGATTTTTTCGATAATTCATGCTACAATATATATAACAAAAAACATTTAGGGGGCAATAATACCGTAATGAAAATAGCAATCTGTGATGACCACAATAACATCTGCTCACAAGTTGAGGCGTTTGCGGCTCAGGCTTGCGAGAGCGTTGGAGTAAAACATAATATCGATGTTTACTATTGCGGGGAGGCGTTGTGCGGTAAGCTCACCGATGGCGAGGTGTACGACTTAATATTTCTTGATATTGAACTAAATGCAATCAACGGAGTCGATGTCGGTAATACTATTCGCGATATTCATTGCAACGAGTATACACAAATCGCATTTATATCAGGTAAGACGGAATATGCTATGCAGTTGTTCAAGCTTCACCCTATTGACTTCTTGGTAAAACCGTTGAAATATGCCGACATAGAGCAGATTGTCGCCAAAGTGCTGAGAATCAACCGTATAAATTCCGGAGTGTTTTTATTCGAGTATAAACGAGAAACTCATCGCGTGCAAATCAATGATATTATTTATCTTGAAAGTTCCAAACGCAAAGTTAATGTCGTAACTCATAATGGTACTTTTACATTTTACGGAAAACTCGAAAGTGTGTACGAATCACAGTTAAAGAACCGCAATTTTCTGTTTATTCACAAGTCATATCTTGTTAACTATAACCACGTCAAAACATTCGGGTATGAGCATCTGTATGTGTCGAACGGAACACGCTTACCGATTAGCAGGGCAAGAGGTGCTGAAATTAGGGATTTACAAATCAAATTTGAGGGGAAGAAATAGCGAGGGTTAACAAAAATGAGCAATTTGCTGTTTAATATAATTTACTTTGTTTGTAATATAGTTCTTACATTTATTGTTTTCAGATTTATGGAAATATTTTTCACAAAAATATACCGGCGAAAAATTGCAATCGTCGGTTATTTATCATATTTTACATTTACTGCTATTGCATATTTGCTTGTGAATATCCCGTTTCTTACTTTGTCGGTTAACATTTTATGTTTACTTCTAATCACGTTCGCTTATGAATCAACAATTAAAAGACGAATTGCGGCAGTTTTAATAACATATGTATTTTTGGGGTTAATGGACATAATTGCAGCGGTAATAAACTTGGGTCATACGGGTTTTCAGTTTGTCGAAAAAGGCTCTTATCAAGTGGCGATTGCAATTGTAATGCAGCGATTAACCGGATTTTTCGTTGCCATGTTGGCTCAAAGACTGAAAAATATTAAGAAATATAATCCTGTGTCAAAGGTTTACTGGCTGTCATCATTCATAATCCCGACAGCATCAATTTATCTGATTTTTTTGATTTTTCAAACAGCGGGAATCAGTTTATTTAATGCCGTCCTGTCGCTTATTGCACTCTTTGCTATTAACATATTATCATTCTATATGCATGACGCTTTAGCGGCTGCGTATAATCACAAGTTAGAAAAACTGCTCTACAAGCAGGAAAAAGAATACTACTACAATCAATGCGAACTAATGCAGTCCTCGACCGATAATCTGCGGTTATTCCGGCATGAAATCCGCAATCACTTAACTGCACTCAACGGCTTATGGGAAGCGAGGGATTCCGATAAAGTACAAGCCTACTTCAAGACACTAATAGGTGAGATTGAATCGGATGTTTCGTGCAGCAATACAGGAAATATCGCCTTTGACAGCATTATAAATTATAAACTCCGTAATGCTTTAAGCGATAAAATTGAAGTCAGTACTGAGATAAAAATTCCGCAAGAATTAGAGGTGAATGTCGCTGATATCGTCGTAATACTCGGAAATTTACTTGACAATGCGATTAACGCCGTAACGCAAATTAAGACAGGCGAAAAAATTATAAGGTTAAATATTTCATACAGCAAAGGTCGGTTATTTATTGATATAGAGAATAGTTTCAATGGCGTAATTGTGTATGAGAAAGACAAAATCGCGACAACTAATCCCGACAAGAAGTCGCATGGATTTGGGCTGGACAATGTGCGAGGTGCGGTAAGTCGATATAACGGCGATATGAAATTATCGCACTCAGAAGGGTTGTTCAAGGTTGATGTTATGCTGTATTTGTAAAAATTCTGCAAATTATTACATTAATACCGCTAATTATTACATCAAGCGGCACGTACGCGCTTTGTTTGGTATGATTATATTTAATCTAAATTTACGGAGGAAAAATCATGACCAACAAAGTATTTGGCGATGTAACATTTGATGACGGTGCAGGGTGGGTTGTTAACGAGCCGCTCAAAATGGAACTGTGGGGTTCATCATATTCTGTTAAAGTAACAGCGGAATCCTATTCCGAAGACGAAGCTATTACCAAAGAACAGGAAAATGCTTATAAAAAATTCAAAAGCGTTTTATCCAAAAAGCAAACAGCAACCGAAAAATTATTATCCGACTATCTTGATGATGCCGGCGCTGAACAATTGCGCTCACGGCTCACACCTAAATTTTTAATCATTAATGATGAGGGTGAATGTGCGTTGCTGTTCGATGATACGGAAGACGAGGACGATGGTTTAGCTGTTGTTCTTTTGCCGGAAGAAGAGGTAATGACTCAAGATGAGTATTTATAATGATAGACTTGATACTTGAAAAAGTCAGACGGGAGAAATACTATTCAGTCGGATACGACAAGGAAAATGACAGATATGTTTTATCCGTTGTCATAACGTGGATTTCTTGGTATAATCGTTATTATTTGCTGTCTAAAGAAGAATATGAATGGTTTGAAACAGACATAAGCAAATTAGATTTATTGGCTGATGAATGTTATAAAAGCGGAATTACACATATTCGGTTTATCTGTTCGTCAGCAGAAAGAGATTATTGTGGTTGAAAATATAGGAGAGAACAAGCATGGGAAATAATTTGTTATCGCAATTAGAAAAGGTGCTTCCAAGCGGAATGTATGTCCCCGACGGTATAAAATTGCTGTATCAATGGATTGAGAAAAATGGATTTTATAGCGATAGCGATGTTAATGGGTTGAGATACGGGTCGCTGTATCCCGTTGAAGCTTTGAAAAATAGCTGGAGCGAAACGCAAAGAGAAGGCGGGACGATGATTAATTTCTTTGCAGAAGGTCCTGAAAATTTGAAATACTGGTTCGGATTGGGTGAAGAAAACCATGAATTGAATAGCAAATTGTGCGTTTTCGCTCAAAGCGGCGCAGAGGGCTCTCAGTGTGCTTTTTGGCTGACAGAAAGCGGCGAGCAAAAAATCGTACATATGGGTTCGGGGTCAGGTTCTTGCTTAGCTTGCGTTTTAGCTGATAATGAGATTGATTTTCTGCGGCTTTTGGCGATAGGCTATGATGAAATATGCTGGGACGAAGAGTTTCCTTATCCCCCAAACGAACATGACAATCCTACGTTTATTAAGCCTAACATAGAATTTCAAAGCTGGGTAAAGTCAACCTTTAATGTTGACATTCCAAAGACAGCACTTGAAATTGTTAAAAATCCCGCAACACTTAATGACGATGCTTCTGAAGATGCGTTTTTCAATTGGTATCAAAAATATTTATCGCAATAACTATAATGTTTGCTTTAAATTGTGGATGAAAATAAAGGAGAGCACGAGCATGGAAAATAAAAAACGCATCTTAAAAATTCTTACTGATTACTGTAAAAAAATTGATAATACAGATGAATTATCTCCGCCGGCAAAGCAATCGGAAATAGACGCATTTGTTTCTCTTTGCAAAGACAAAGGTGTCCCCGAAACGGCAGTCAAACAGCTTGTTGAATTGTATCAGATTACAAGAAGAATATCCATAGACGGTTTTATCTTTTATCCATGCGATGATTTGATATTGTTTGAGTGGTGGGAGGACTACAACGCGTTATGGCTTGCGGACCGCGATTTTTATATAATTAGGTGGGTGGACGGAAAGTTCTGCCTTGGTTCCGCCGCTTATGATAGTTATGGCGATGAGTATGAATTTGAAAATTTAGCGGATTTGTTAGAAGCCGCTATAAAAGAATGGAGCGGCGACGACGAGGAGGAATTATGACATCGAGTGAATTAAGCTTGAAATCTTGTGATTTTCTGAAAATGACATCAACGGCAATCGTTGACGAGGATTTTATAAATCAAATTGAAACCTTGTATAATTCTGCTTTTAGCGAGGATTTAAAGAGAATCTTTTCTTTATGCGGTGAAGTGATTTTTCTCGAAGACGAAGCACATGATTTCCTCAGAGTGTTGTCAAGAAAAGAAATAATTTCAGCCTCACAAGACCTTGAGATAGATTTTGTTGATTTAATGCTGATACCGCTTATTGATACAGGCGATAATGATTTCATAGCTTATGATTTAGGTGAAAATCACTGGTGTATGTTCAATATAGTTGATGAAATCAAATTTAAGGAAAATCAGTCTTTGTCTGAATATTTATCTGTTTAAAATTCAAGGAGGATTGTAAAATTAAATACAACGAATTATTATTAAACGCTCTAATTAACGAATCAAGATTGAAAGAATCCGACGGTTTCTTCACTTGGATTACAGATTGGCTCGGATTTTTGCCGTGGGGGCAGTATCAATGGTTAGAAGTAGATGGTGAACATATTTGCGAAGGGTTCAATGATTGGGGTAGAAATGATTTAGTGCAATTAACAGAGCTTGGATTTTTGATTAAAATATCTGAAAAGATAACTGACGAAGAATTCGACAGAACAGAAATTGTATATAAAATTAATGTTATAAAACATGAGGTAAAGCATGAAATTTAATGATTCCGAAACTGTCAAAACGCTGATAGATTTCCCTACTGAAGGAATTAAAAAGGGTGAAATCGGTACGGTTGTTATGCCGTTTACTATACCGCATGAGGCATATGAAGTAGAGTTTCTTAAAGATGATGGCTCCGGTATTCCAAAGGCAATATTTGCAATTCTGCCTGAACATCTTGAGAAAGCATAGCTGTGAAAAATTACTGAAAGAAAGGTGAATATAATGGCACACTGCATTAGAGCGTTTTTAGGGCACAGCAAAAACATAACACTTTTATCCGAATATGTTTCAGCGAATCAAATTCAATTACCTCAAGGATTGTCAATGATTTTTCTGACGGACAGTTTATTTGATAAAATAACCGAGGCGTTTAATACTCATGATTCGATAACTGTTGACGGTTTTATATTTCTTACTTCTGCCGTTGTGTCTGTACTGGAAAAACATTCGCAGCATGATAAATTAGCGTATTTTGAAACAGATTATTTCGGCGGAAAAGGCACACAATCAGCGGCTTTATATGAGGGCGGAAAACAAACACTTCCGCCGATATTCACTGACGAAATGAATATAAAGTTACCAAATGACAAAAAAGCAATTAATGTAATCTTAAAACAATTCGGCATTCGCAAATCAATTGGGAAAGACGAATTTGAAAGCATCGGATTAGACTTATTCCGCAAAATGGAATAAATTCGGGAGTGTATTAAAATGAGTTTAGGATTTGTTGGACATTGCAAGAAGAAGTCAGAAGATGAAAATGGTGTTTTCTATGCGTACAGCGGGGCAAATTGGAATATTCCTCGCGACCGAAATGCAGACGAAGCTTACGACGGTGAATTTTTTATAAGCAAAAGTGTTTTAGCATGGGAAAGAAATAAAACTAAACAATACGAACATATCGAATGGGTGTCAAAATCCATTAAAACAGGCAACACTGTTATTGTGAAGCCTTGCAAAAATTCGTTTAAGCGCATTGGAAGCATTGACTATATAGCTTATTGTTGCTTGCTTAAGGTTTTTAAACACATTTATAATGACGGCATTTTCCCGGAAAAAGAATGTTTCATACAGTAAGAACGGATTTTTAAAATTGAATCGGAGGAAAAATGAACAGAGAATTTTTCGATTGTTGCACAAACAACAATTTAGTTTTCGCAAAACAAATTTGGAGCGAAAACAACAATAGCATTGACCTTGAATTCAAGTATATTGCAAACACTGCTTTAACATTGTCGGCGTACAAAGGCTACACCGATGTCGTGAAATGGCTGATTGAGCTTGGCGCAAGGCTGAACGCAACGACCGATTCGGGGCAGACCGCATTGATTCGGGCGGCTTTCAGAGGACACGAAGACATAGTGAAAGCACTGATTGAAGCAGGTGCCGACATTGACATTAAAGACAAAGCCGGTAAAACGGCGTTGGATTATGTTAATAGAAGAGAATATCCGTTGGTAGCTTCTTGCTTGGAGGCTAAGGCGAAATCTAACAAAAGAAAAAAAGACATCGCGGAAACAAGCGTTGAGGAATATTTTAAGAAAATTTCGATGTTCTGCGCTTTCTTAGAAGATGATTATGGGGAATCCTGTTTTTCGCCTCCTGCAACAGATATTGAAATCGCTAATTGGGAATCAGAAAACGGCATATCAATTCCTGACTCTTACAAAGAATGGCTTCGTTTTACAAACGGCTGTGAAATAGCCGCTGCTTCCGCAAACTTTTACGGCTTAGAAGGAATTATAGCTTGCGGACAATGCTTGCCCGATGATTTAGTTTTAATAGGCGATGTTGTCGGAGATGGGGAGCATATATGCTTTTCAAAAACGTCCGGTAAATTCGTTTGGGAAGACCACGGCAAATTAGACAAACACGACAGCTTTAAGAATATATTAGCTTATGTCGTCCGCACTTTAGAGCGTCGGGATTTTGAACCCGAGGATTTGGAAGAATTCAAGAAGACATGGAATTTCGAGAATTTTTTTACAAAAAGCGAACTATCAGAATTGATTGAAAAAATCCGTGAAATAACCAAAGCAGATGAATTTGGCATGGAATTTTTCCCCGCCGCAACAGACAATGAAATACAACAATTCGAGAAAGAAAACGATGTCGCTTTACCTCACCTTTTTAAAGAGTGGTTAAAGTTTACAGACGGTTGTTGTTTGTTTGACACAACGATTCAATTATACGGAATCGCTCACAAGCCTTTTATCGAAACTAATCCGAAGGGAATCACGGGGGATTATATTTGCATTGGTGCTTTTAATTTCGGAGATTATATCTGCGTTTCAAATAACTCACAAACAATAACGCAATATGGCGAAACATTGACCGAGTATGCGAGCTTCAAGGAATTTCTTGAGTCTGCAATAAATATTTCGATGGAAATATTGAAGTAAAGCAAGTTTAAAAAAACTCACATTTTCAAAAATGAAAGGAAATCAAAACCATGAAAACATTCAATGAGCAAATCAACTGCACAACCTTCACAGCAACCGCAGAGGCAGAATTGGAACCGCAAATAAAGACTTTATTTCAAACTATTTCCGACATCCCGCCTGAACGGCTTCGTGACGGCTTTGTCATTGAAATGGGATTTTCGGTGTTCCTTCTCAAATCCCAAGACGGCGGCTACAGGTTTGAAACACCCGACTGCACCAAGAATCCGTTCGAGGACACAACAGATGATTTAACCCTTGCATTATTTACACAGTTAGAGCAAACGAATTTCTTGCGGCAGTTTAATTTAGAGGGAGAGCCCACAAGATTCGATGATAAAATCATCATTGCAAACGGTGCACTTGAGCAAGACGGAATCGCCTTATGCAGAGACGGCGCCCGCAAAAAAGGCGATTCGGGCTGGTGTATTAAATTTCTTGACGGTGAAAAAAATTCCACAAAAGCTTCTGATTATACTGCATATCCCGCGTTTAGGCTTTACTCCTTATACCCTGCGTTTATAAAACTGTTAGCCTTACCTTATGAGTATATCGTAGTATGGGACGAAGGCGAAATGAAGGCAATTCTTAATGATGAGGATGAGGATATTTTCAACGGATAACAATTTTGTTGTGAATTAAATAATATGTACCCCTTTAACTCCCTCCCGCATATGATATTTAATGAATAAATACTGCGGAGGTAATTATGAATCGGAACCGACAAATCAAAAAATGCGAGCTCAAGGAATGTATGCGCGTGGTGTGGCTTCAGCACGTCTACTGGACACGAATGCTGCTAATCAGCATAGCCGAGCGGCTTGCAGACCAAGCGGATGTAACGGCGCGGCTACTGCGGAATCCCGCTGATATTGCCTGCATTTTCGCGAAGTTTTTCTCGTGTCACGTCAGCGAAGTTGAGCAATTACTCACCGAGCATTTGCAAATCGGTGCAGAGCTGATTACTGCTTTGCGCGACGGGAGCAGTAACGCAGCTGAGTTAGACAAAAGCTGGTACATAAACGCTGAACAGATGGCGAAAGCACTGCACTGCATGAATCAGTGCTACGATTTTTGTGAAATAAGAGCAATGCTTTTCACGCACCTTGACCTCACGAAAAAGGAAGTCGCGGCGCGGCTTGCTAAAAAATATAAGGAAGACATTGCGGCGTTCGCGGCAGTGGAAAAAGAAGCGATTAATATGGCGGATATGCTTACCTGCGGGATTGCTGATTGTTGTAATTTATAGATGTAAAATTGCATAAAAAAGCAGAATCACCCCTAAAGGTGACTCTGCTTTCTCATTTCTATCAGCTTTTTGACAAGCTCCTGCGTTATATCAATAATTTTCATAGCACGCTCCCATATAAATACAGCCTTTCCGAGCAGGCGGATTCTCGATTTTCATGAAATGAAAGCTCTCGCTTTCTTCCGCAATATGACAAAGCGCGATTCCCATATCAATGCGATTCAGCTTGTTAAACATGAATCCGAGCAGCGGATTCGGCTTTTTTCGGTAGCAGTGGATTTGATTGTCTTCTGCAATAAAGTGCCAATTCTGCGTATTAACCGCGCTCGGTGCAAGCCGTGCGGCTTCTATGCGTTCGTCGCTGCCTTCGCTGATGTCAGAAAGCGGTTTTCTTTTGAACTCTGAAAGCTCACGGTGCAGAGGCTCGGCGGCTTTACCGAAAGCCATGCAGATTATATGCGGCAAGGGAGTGTCTTCTTTTTGCTCGGGCTTCGACGCGCCGAGCCAGCACGAACCAAGCCCCGATGCTGAAAAGAACAAGTCCATCTGCTGACCGATGAAACCTATGTTTTCAAGATGACCTTCCTTTTCTTCACTGCAGAAAAGGAGGTAATGCGGGGCTTTGATGTTGAAAACGCCTTTGGTTTTGTTCGCGATTTGAACAACGTATTTTATATTATTGTAAAGCGGTTTGAGCGTTTCAATCTGCGCCTGCACCTTTTCGAGAGTATCGGTATCAAGCAGAGTGGAGTCATATTTTCTTATGGATTTACGCTTGCGTATAATTTCGTTCATAGCTTCATGTCTCCTTTTATTCAGTATAAATCATTTGCGATATTCCCTCGGCGTAACCCCAAATTCTTCACGAAACCGTTTTGTCATATCGCTCGGACTGACAAAACCGCATTGCTCAGAAATCTCAGAAATATTGTAACGGCTGTTTGTTAATAATTGCTGTGCTTTTACAAGACGGCAATTTATAAGAAACTGCTTGGGTGACATACCGGTATGTTCTTTAAAAATATGAGTTAAATAAAACTTATTCGTAAAAAACTTAGTGGCAGTATCGCTGATTTTAACCGGCAAGTGGCAGTTTTCTTGTAAGAAAACCTGCACCGCCATAACTGTTTTGAGCTTATCAGAAATGCGGGGTTGTTCTCCTGTTATATGTCTGCGTAGCAATTGCGACAGCAAGAATAAAACATTGGCGGTTAAAACATCGTTCCCGAAAGGTTGCGGATTCAATATTTCGTTATGGATTTCTCGGAATATATTTTCACCGTTATGTAAATCCATGATTAACGGTTTTTTATAAGTTACACCCGAAATTATTCCTTGTAATTCAACCGATGAATAATTTATGCTGAACAGCCACGGGTTAAGGAACATCAGCCACCTTTTATAAGATTGGCTGTTTTCCTGTGTTGAATGAGGAATCCCCGCAGGAATTAAACAAACTTCACCTTTTTGAATTAAATAATTACATGACTGCACAGTTATTGTGACGTTGCCTTCAACCACAAAAATAACCTCGGCGGACATATGGCTGTGTTCCCGAAAGCGGCTGATATTATCATAAAATTCAATGTGTTCAATATAATTCATGTTATAATTGTAGCATATTTAATTTCAAAAAGCAAGAAATATATAGTTTTAAGCAATTATATTATAGATTATATCGGTAAATTATTATATAATTAATAAAAAACGTGTATTAAGGAGTTTGCTTTATGAAGCTTATTAAAACTATTTCGTTATTGTTTGCCTGTATGTTATTTATAACAGCTTGCGGAAGCGGTAATATTCAAGAACAAAATAAAGAGGAGAACGCCGAAGCAAATGAGGAGGGTATAGATTTAGACATGAGTATCACTAACGAAATCCCCTACGCAACAGTAAACCCCGATTATCAGCTTGTCGAGGTTAACGGAAACACAATAAACCCATATAATGCTTTTCGTGGATTAGGTGCTATTACAGGAAATAATTCTTCCCGCTTACTTATGGATTACAAGGAACTCAACCCCGATGATTATTGGGAGATGATGAACTTATTGTTCAAGCCGGGTTATGGCGCAGGGATTACCCATGTAAAGCTTGAATTCGGTACTGATGTTAATTCTTCGTCGGGAACAGAGCCGTCTACAATGCGCTTCGAGGACGAAACCGCCAACGTCAGACGGGGTGCAGGATTCATGTTCGCCGCCGATGCTAAAAGTATCAATCCCAATATTACCGTGAATATGTTACGCTGGGGCGAGCCGCAGTGGGTGACAAATGCGTTCACCGAAAGCCTTGAAGCGGGACACGCGGCACGTTACAAGTGGTACAAGGAAACGATTGACGCGGCGTATGATGAATACGGATTAAAATTCGATTTTATGAGTGCAGACGGGAATGAAATCGCCAACGTAGATGTAGACTGGATAATTTACTTTGCAAACAGATTAAAATCCGAACCCGACAGTCGCTACGACTACAGCGAAATATTAATCGTTGCTTCCGACCAGGTTGGTTCGTGGGACATAGCCAATGAAATGATGAAAAATGAAGCTCTGCGAGATGTTGTTGACATTCTCGGTGTGCATTACAACACAGATTCCAGTGCCGCTGCTAAAACATTAAATCATGAACACGGTAAGGAGCTTTGGTACTCGGAGGGGATTGCACCAATTACAATGCCGCGCCTTGCTGTCAACAGTAACAGCTCCGGGCTTGGCGGTATAAACGGCGCGCTTGACGTCTGTAACAGGGTTATTAACGCATATTACCGCGGTTCAATGGTTTCGTACCAGTATCAGCCTGCAATTGCCGGATATTACTCCGGAGCGAAATTTAACCCGAAGGCATTGATTCACGCGCCGGAGCCGTGGAGCGGATTCTTTGAAGCCGATGTGGGGATATGGACTTCTGCGCATTTCACTGCGTTTATGAAAAAAGGCTGGCAGTATGTTGACAGTGCCTGCTTTGGTGACGGCAGAGAGAGTAACCATGCGATTTCCGAAACTACTAATAATTACATGACAACTACTGACCCCAACACCGGCGATTATTCAATCGTGATTAGCAATGATTCCGATGAATTTAGAAATTACACATTCACGGTATCAAACTTAGACAAAGCCGGTGCGAATATTCATGTATGGGAAACAGCCGACCCGAATGCAGGTCAGGCTTATTATGAGAATTGGCTGCGGAATATCGCAACGTATAAGCCCATAGACAATAGTGATGGTACTTATTCTTATTCTATCAGCGTTAAGCCATTTTCACTTTTGACTATTACCACACTTGAAGTAGATATAATAAACGAAAGAAACGGGTTTGTGTTCAGCTCGCAATCGGTAGTATTACCTTTACCATATCATGATGATTTTAACTACAGCGACGAATTTATCGAACGCAGAGCGGGTGCGCCGTTGTTCAATACGGACCAAGGCGGAGCATTTGAAGTTGTGAAAGTGGACGGCGAAAACGTACTTATGCAAATAATCACAGCCGAAACCAAACCTACCAACTGGCGGTTGCGCGGTACACCTAACCCTATTACTTCATTAGGTGATGATAGGTGGAGTGATTACAGCGCAAGTATTAACTTCAAGTTTGACGAAATTGCGGTTGACGGTAATTATGTGTCATTCGGGTTACGATATTTATCGTCAGAAATTTTTTCAAATTCTGCCGAATTCGGTTACAGTGTGCGTATTATGCCCAATGGCGACTGGCAGTTACGCCGAAATGACAGAACTGTTGAAAATGGCAATATTGCCGAATTTGATATTACTCAAAGTCATGAAATTAAAATCACTGCCGTTAATAATACGATTACTGCTTTTATTAACGGTGAACAAATCGTAAATTATACCGATGACGGAAACATGATTAATTCGGGGAGAGTAAGCATCGGAAGCGGGTATTTTTACAACTATTTCTACGATTTAACTGTTGAACCGATTGGTGAAGTTTACTGTATCACCAGAATTGACGACCTTGGAGGAACAATTTCTTATCAAGGCGAATGGGAAAACGAAGTGCCTAAGAGTTTTAACGAGTTTAATCGTACATTGTCTACCGGTGAAACCGGCGCGTCATTCACTTTCGAGTTCACGGGAACAGAGTTTGCCATAATCGGTAAATCAGCGGCAGCAGAAATAGAAGTTACTATTACAAACAGTTCGGGTGAAAGCGAAATAATTGTTGCTGATATAACTATGACTACCTCAAGGCATACTTCCTTCAAGAAAACAGGATTGGCGCAGGATTCATATACTGTTACGGTTAAAGTAATAAGTGGAGCGTACAGTGTTGATGTTATTGAAATGAAATAGAAGGCGATAAGTTGTCAATAAATCTGTTGCGTTCTACGAAAAATCATTTATGACAAAAGCGGAAATCACACGTTATAAGGACGCGCCGCCGAGCAGTGATTATCAAGCACCTGCAGGTACTGAAAACCTCGTTATGCACGCACAGTTTGACATCGAAGAGGGCGTTACAATTATGCTCTGCGACTATCCGCCCGGCGAGTCTGTTAAAACCGGAACAAACATTGCACTCATGGCGGAGTTCAGCAATGCCACAGCAGCAACAACAGTTTTTAACGCACTCAAAGAAGGCGGCGAAATCATCATGGAGCTTCAGGAAACCTTTTGGAGTAAGCTTTTGGGTTCGCTTACAGACAAATTCGGAATTATCTGGAATATCTCAATTGGCTGTCCGAGTGAATAAACAATAATCAAATATGCCTTTCGTTTGGATTTGATTTTAATGAGAAAGGCGAGTTAGAAGTAACCATGTCATATGGCGAAGCTCCCGGCGATGCCCAATATCACTGCGAAATCGTAAATTATGTGTTTGCAAAAGTCAAAAATAAAGAGGTTTGCCGTGTGGAAATAAATGTGTGCGATTATTGCAAGAAATTCTGCTGTGAGTGTGACATTGGAAATGTCTAAAATAATGAAGGAAGGTACGAGATTCCAACTGAAACCGACATTGAAAATGAAGGGTGGGCAAAGTTTGTAATTACAAAAGCGTAGGAGTGGCTAAATCATGAACACTAAACCCCAAACCGGCGACATAATCCCCTTCGGCGAGTACAACTGGCGTGTGCTTGACGTGCAGGAAGACAGAGCTTTGATTATCACGGAGAATATAATCGAGCAACGTGCATATCACAGAGAATGCACATATATATCATGGGAAACTTGTGATTTGCGAGAATACCTAAATGGCGAGTTTCTAAGTAAGTTCGACAGTTCGAGAATCGTACCGCAAACCATTCAAAATCCCAATAATCCGTGGTGTGGAACGAGAGGTGGAAATCCAACTGACGATAAAATTTTCTTGCTTAGTCTTGACGAAATTGTAAAATATTTTGGGGATAGCGGGCAATTACAAAATCGCCCTAAAAATGATGGGCGATACAGTTGGCATACAGAGGAATACGCTTTTGAAATAGATGATAAATACAACATTGAAAGAGTGTCAAAATATAAAAATACAACTTGCTGGTGGTGGCTTCGCTCGCCTGGAAAAGACAGTAATTATGCTGCTATGGTCTATGCTTTCGGCGACACAGGAGCAGAGGGTATGCGTGTCAATATCAATGTCGGCGGCGTTCGCCCGGCTTTATGGTTAAAGCTGTGTGGAGGGAATGAAAAGGCGTAATTCAAAAATTCTTTACAAAAACATCGCCATATAAATCGGCAGGCTGTCGAAATTCTCGCCGCCGCCGACATTCTTCGCCGACAGCTTAATGCCGCGTTTCACACCGTATTTTGCAATCACCGCTTCTAAGGATTTCGACTTAGTATTATCGGCAGATTTGACCTCAACAGCAGTAGCTGTCTTATCCTTGCGAATAAAAAAGTCAATTTCTAACTTGCCGTCACGCTCGAAATAATACAGCTTTTTCCCCGACTTCCCGAAAATATCGGCGATGATATTTTCAAAAACAGCACCTTTATAAATGCCGAGGTTTCCATCGATAATATCCTCCTGCGAGCCGTCCTCCAGCATCGCCATTAAAAGTCCGGTATCACGCATATAAACCTTGAAAACATCGCTTTTTGCGTTACCCTCCAACGGCAATTCGGGAATTGCAAGATTATGGCAGAAATTAATTATGCCCGCGTCAAGCAACCACATCAGACTGCCGCCGAATTTGCG
>Ga0123356_10002152_pt1 | contig 21240 bp, 20 predicted proteins | sample TergutEmb28metaG_2_FD_92546 | JGI IMG/M metagenome (GOLD analysis project Ga0123356, IMG submission 92546) | Embiratermes neotenicus P3 segment gut microbial communities from Petit-Saut dam, French Guiana - Emb289 P3 | ecosystem: Host-associated > Arthropoda: Insects > Digestive system > Gut ... | reverse complement strand
TTAACAATTCTTTTTGCAGCTTTTAACCCTTCAAGGTGACCCTGCGTCCGGATTAGACCGCGTTTTTGCGCCCACCGTCCGTTTCCGTCCATGATAATACCCACATGGGCAGGGATACCTGTAAACATTACACTTCCATTATCTCTTTTTCTTTTTCTTCAAGAACTTTATTTATCTGTCCTATATAGCTGTCTGTAAGTTTCTGAAGTTCATCTGTTCCCTTTGATTCATCATCTTCGGTAATTTTTGCGTCTTTTAAAAGTTTTTTTAACTCTTCATTACCGTCTCTGCGGATATTGCGGATGGAAACCCTTGTTTGTTCAGCATTATTCTTTGCCAATTTAACAAGTTCCTTGCGGCGTTCTTCCGTAAGCGGCGGAATGGAAATACGTATAACTTTTCCGTCGTTTGACGGATTCAACGAAAGTTCAGAAGAACGGATTGCCTTTTCTATTTCTGCAATTAAACCTTTATCCCATGGCTGAATAACAATAAGACGCGCTTCGGGTACGGAAATATTCGCCACTTGGTTAAGCGGCGATTTTTCTCCGTATGCATCAACGCGGATCCTGTCAAACAATGAAGCGGAAGCGCGTCCTGTTCTAAGTGCAGTAAACCCTTCTTTAAGGTTTGCTACAGTTTTTTTCATCCGCTCTTCATTAGAGGATAGAAAATCTGTCATAGACGCCTAAGCCTCCGTTCCTACTTTATAATAAACATAATCGTTTAATGTAAGTTTAGCGCCTGCTTTTTTGCCGCATTCTTCGATTGCTTTAGCAACAGTCATTTTTTCATCCTTAACATAACCTTGTTCCATTAAACAGATTTCGCTTAAATATTTAGTGACTTTGCCCTGAAGGATTCCTGCAAGTACATTTTCTGGTTTTCCTTTAAGTTTTTCATCCTGTTCCATTTGAATTTTAAAAATGCCTTCCTGTTCTTTAAGCCAGTTCTGATCAATTTTAGTGCGGTCGATAGCAACAGGATTAAATGCGGCAATGTGCAATGCTAATGTAAATATGAATGCTTTTACTTCTTCATCTTTAAAGATTTCCGGTTTATCAGATTCGCATTTTACTACAACGCCGATATTCCCGTCTCCATGAATATACTGAGTAAGATTTTCATTTGCAGATGCTTTAATAACAGTAAGTCTTTTAAGACCCATTTTTTCACGGATTTTTGTAGCTAGATCCTGAACCATTCCGCTAAGTTCATCTGTAGGTCCTGTTATGTTTTTTTCCAAAGCCTGAACCGTTATAGTTTGGCCGACAGAAATAAAGTCCGGGTTTCTTGCAACAAAGTCGGTTTCTGCATTAAGTTCTACCAATACTGCAGAAGAACCATCGTCTTTTATCTTAACAAAAACTTTACCGTTATTGGTTGCGCGATCCGCTCTTTTTTCTAAAGCTGCAAGGCCTTTTTCCTTTAAGCTTTTTTCTGCTTTTGCAAAGTCGCCGTCAAATTCAACAAGAGCATTTTTACATTCCATCATTCCTGCTCCGGTTTTTTCCCGGAGTTTTTTTACATCTGCAGCGCTAATTTCTGCCATGTTTATCTCCTTTAAGTTGCTAATGCGAAACTTCAGTTTAGCATTAGCTTATAATTATTCTTTAAAAACCTTATCAACATCAACCTGAATCTGGGGTTCATCATCGTCGTCTTCATCGACTTCTTCGTCTGCTTTTGCAGCTCTGTAAGCTTCTTCGGTTGTGTATTTTTCGATATCGATTTCTCTGTCTTCTTCTTTCATGGAGGCATCGTTCATGATTCCTTCCATGTCTTCGTCTTCATCGCCGAGTGTTTCGATAATTTTTAATCCAACTTCATTGTCAGCTTCTACAACTGCATTTGCGATAATCTGAGTAAAGAGGGTAATTGCCCTTATTGCATCATCATTACCGGGAATTGGATAATCGATACCTTCAGGATTACAGTTGGTATCAACAACAGCTACTATAGGAATGCCCTGACGCTGAGCTTCTGCAACAGCAATAGCTTCTTTTCTTGTGTCGATGATAAACAGTATACCCGGCAGTTCTTTCATTTCTTTAATGCCGCCAAGGTTTTTCTGAAGCTTAAGACGTTCTTTGCCGATGGATGCTATTTCTTTTTTTGTAAGGTTTTCAAAGGTTCCGTCAACTTCCATCTTTTCAAGTTTTTTAAGGCGAAGAAGAGATTTTTTAATGGTTACAAAATTTGTAAGCATACCGCCAAGCCAGCGGTTATTTACATAAAACATACCGCAGCGTTCAGCTTCCTTTTGGACAGCCTGCTGAGCCTGTTTTTTTGTTCCTACAAAAAGTACGGTTTTTCCGGCCGCTACGGTTTTTCTAACCGCTTCATAAGCGTCCTTGATTGATTGAATCGTTTTTTGCAGATCGATGATGTGAATGCCGTTCCGTTCTGCGAAGATAAATCTCTTCATTCTTGGATCCCAGCGCTTCACCTGGTGGCCGAAATGTACTCCTGATTCCAGGAGATTTTTCATGGTTACAACAGCCAAACTATTCCTCCTAACGTTGGGTTTCCCGAGTTTGGGATAAACCCTCCAACACTATATCTCATCCAGCACCTATTTTTTTTAATTAACCTAAAGATTTTATACTTATAATTAAATATAAAAATAGGTGCTGGATGGAAATTCAGCTTCCAGGCGTTTTAGCACCATACGGATAGCCGTTATCTCTAAGCATTACATAAAACTCACGTAATGGCAAGCCCACCACAGTAGTAGGGGAGCCTTCTATCGATGTAATAAAACAGCTGGCAAGACCTTGGATACGGTAAGCGCCGGCAACTCCCTGCCATTCATTTGTGTCAAGATACCAGTTTACTTCATCATCAGAAAGATGGGCAAAATTTACAGTACAACTGACAGTGCGGCAATCCATTTTATCTTCCCGTCCTCTGTAAAGCGCCATGGATGTAACCGCTTTATGATGACGCCCCGATAACTGTTTTAGTATCAAAGAAGCTTCGTCTCTGTTTTTCGCTTTTCCGAATATCTTTTCTTCTGTAGCAATAACTGTATCTGCTCCGCAAATCCATTTCGGCGGGCGGTTACGCATTTCTTCGATTACTTTTTCTATTTTTTTGACTGATAACTCCTGCGTCATTTTTACAGGGTCAGGGTTAAAAAAGAGGCTTTCATCAAGTTTTGCGGGCATTACATTAAACGGTAATCCCATCAGTTTAAAATACTCCTGCCTCCGTAATGAACCGGATGCCAGGATAATTGGTTCCATGTTTTTATTTTATACATATTTCCGCAGATAATCTATAGAATAAATTAAATAACATTATTGAATTTATTCCAGTATTTCTATATTATCAAAAGCCAAGAGGATAATATGAAAATTGGAACGTTAAAAGAAATAAAAAACCATGAGTACCGCGTAGGACTTACCCCTAATGCCGCAAGCGCATACATAAATGCAGGGCACACTGTATTTGTAGAAAAAAGCGCCGGCGAAGGCTGCGGTTACACCGATGAACAATATACCGCAATAGGCGTTAAGATTCTGCCAAAAGCCGCAGATGTGTGGGCAGAAGCAGACATGATAATAAAGGTAAAAGAACCGCTGGAAAGCGAGTACGGCCTTCTGCGTGAAAATCAAATTTTATATACATATTTACACCTTGCCCCTGACCGGCCGCAGGTTGAAGCTTTAATAAAATCAAAGTGTATAGCTGTCGCTTATGAAACAATCCGTGACCGTAAAGGTCAGCTTCCGTGCCTGAAACCCATGAGCCGGATAGCAGGCCGCCTTGCAATACAGGTAGGAGCAAAGTATCTTGAAAAACAGATGGGCGGCAGGGGAGTACTGCTTTCCGGCGTACCTGGCGTTCCTCACGCAGAAATTGTAGTACTTGGAGCCGGCGCGGTTGGTTCAAGCGCAGTAAAAATTGCCGTTGGAATGGGCGCACACGTTACTGTCGTAGACATTGATAATGACAGACTTGAGTACCTGGAAGATATATATGGAAGCCAGATAGCAACGCTTTATTCAACGCAGGAAAATATCGATGAAATACTGCCAAAAGCTGATTTGGTAATAGGAGCAGTACTTATTCCAGGTTCATCTGCGCCGAAATTGATAAAAAACAAACACCTGCCAACCATGAAAAATGGTTCAGTAATTGTTGATGTAGCAATTGATCAGGGCGGCTGCAGCGAAGCGAGCCGTCAGACTTATCATGACAATCCCATTTTTATTAAAGACGGCGTTGTAAATTACTGCGTTGGTAATATGCCGGGCGCTGTTTCATATACTTCCACTAATGCTTTGGGAAATACAACTTTACGTTACGGGCTTTCTATTGCAAAGTACGGGCCGGAAACTGCGTTTAAGCAGGATCATGGGCTTTTGGAAGGATTAAATGTATACAAAGGTATTGTTACTTACGAAGGTGTGGCAGCAGCGCATAATCTCCCTTTTACACCGGCGCTTGATGCTTTGATATAAGATGCAAAAAGTATATGAAACAAAAGAACAACCCAAATTTGCATTTTTAGTCAGTGTTTTAGAAAATAAAAAAGATGAATCCCAAACCCGCGAATTAAAAGGGCTTTGCGAAACCCTTGAATTAAATATAATCGCGCATGAAAAAATTCGTGTCAGGGAAAAAAGTTCAAAGTTCGGCATAGGTACAGGAAAAGCACAAGAGCTTTCCGATAAAGCAGCCGAACTAAAAGCGGATTTAATGGTCTTTGACAATAATTTAAGCCCGTCACAGCAAAGGAACTGGGAAACTCTTTGCGGAATTCCTGTATTGGACAGACAGGAAATAATTATTCGTATTTTTGCAGACAGGGCGTCAACAAGAGAAGCAGAGCTTCAGATAAAACTAGCAGAATTATTTTATTTTCTTCCAAGGTTAACGCATAAATATATCGATTTATCACGTCAGCGGGGCGGACGATATGGAACAAAAGGTTCGGGCGAGACAAAATTTGAAACCGACCGCAGAAAAATAGAAAAACGCATTATTCAGCTGGAAAAAGAAGTAGAACAGGTAGCCAAACAGCGGCAGATGCAAAGACGCCAAAGACAGCGAAATAATATTCCTGTTTGCGCAATTATTGGATATACAAACTCAGGGAAATCCAGCCTTTTAAATATTTTAACAGGTGCAAATGTTCTGGCAGAGGATAAATTATTTGCCACCCTGGATGCCGTGACAAGACGTTTTGAACCAGCGCCGGGAACACATGTTCTTTTAACTGATACAGTTGGTTTTATCCGTAATCTGCCTCATTCGCTTATTAAAGCATTTCGTTCCACATTGGAAGAAGCTGCGCTTGCCGATGTTTTAATACATATTTTAGATGTTTCAGATCCCGATATCGAAGCTAATTATGAAACAACATTGTCCGTTTTAAGAGAGTTATCCCTGAATAATGAAAACTCACAGGAAATACCTATGATCACTTTACTTAATAAAATAGATCGATTATCAGAAAATGATGAAAATACCATAGAAGACCTTTTAAACCGCTTTCCAGACAGTATTCCATTTTCTGTCAAAAAGGGTATTGGACTTGACGTTTTAAAGAAAAAAATAATATCTGTTGTGCAATAGATTATTGTATGAAGTATCAATTTCTATATTAATATTCACCAGTTATGAATTTATATTGCCATATTTACACAAATAAGTTAGAATGAACCAGGAGCAGAATATGGCAGAAGACCTAATGGATAAAGTATTTTCTTTCTTGTCTGGCGATGGAATAAGCGATGAAAAGCAGAATATGCTAAAAGCTATCGCAAAAGAGCTGGGCGCAAGTAAATATGCCAAGTTTTTTAGGGTAAGAAGCGAAGAAGTCGATACTTCATTCTCATCATTTCTATTTTCTGTGTATAAAATCATCTTTCCTATCAAATTATTCATGAAAGATGATAAAAAAATGGCTATTTTACGCCATTTAACCGTAGAAACATGTATAGATACCAATATTCAGGAGACAATTAAACGTCTGGATTCTGCAAATCTTGACGAAAAGGCTAAAACAGTGCCCGGAGAGACGTTAATTACATCGATTCAGGGCGATATGAACCTGCTTAGAACTCAATTTGATCATGATCGCATCTCAACTGTCAACCACCGGTATCAGCTTGCATCGGTTTTAAATCAATTTGTTAAGTATAATTATGCAGGATTTTTTAAAAAATTCGATCCTCATTTCGCCGATGGCTCTTTTTTAGTCGAACCCAGGTTCCCTTCCATCAAAACAATACTGATAATCGACCAAATTGGTGATTTTTTGACAGTTACTCAGCATTTAAAACCGGAAGAAGACTGGGCTGGCCTTTTAAATATCCTAAAAATGATAGAAGGGCAGGAACTTGTCAATGTAGAGGCATTTTGTACCATGATTAAGACATTAAGAGAGATACATGCATCAAAAATCCTCGAATTAATGGTTCAATATGTACTTAGAAACCCTGTTTGGCAGTATAAACATATATCTTTTAAAGAAACAGTCGCCGAAGCATGGCTGGAAGCAAAAGTTGCAGAAGGTCAGGCATATATCGCAAAGATCAATAATGCCAAGAAAAACAGCCAGATTAACGCTTTAACCAAGCAAATTTTTGAATCTGCAGACCTTATCAGACTGGAAAACTATAATGTTCAGCAAAGCGAAATTTTCCGCAAAAAAAATGTTGATTATTTTCTGTATGCCGAAGGTTTAAACTATTTAAAAGCATTTATGGACGATTATTTAGAAAAGGAAATAAAAGAAGTTTGTGACTTATTAATTATCCGCGGTCAATGGACCAATAATACAATGTCCAGAGAAATGAGCGAAGCTCTCCATGTATTATTGGGGATTCCTCTGAATATTAACGACCTTGATACAGTTATGTCAGAAGACGGAGCGGACGGTTCGCGCTTAAGAGCTGCCATTATAAGAATAGACCGCGATCCTACACAGGCTCGTTATATTAACAGTATACTTGGAAAGGTTAACAGCGAAGCTGTAGAAATAATAAACGAGGCGGCTCAGGCGCTTATTATTATCGGCAAAAACATGAAAAACCTTATCGAGGATGTCCAGAAAAAGCATCCGGAACTGCTTGTTAACTGGAGAGAGGTAAATATGGCATCAAAAGAGCCTCTGACCCAAAGAATGATAGGAGATTTTAAGAAAATTAATTATTTTGTTCAGTTAATGCATTTGTGCACACAGTAATAACTTGCGTATTTTTTTTATATAATGTAGAATGTACAGATAAAACAAAAAGGAAGAGGAAAGCATGGAAATTCAAGTTCAGGAACTCATCGATAAAATAAAAAAGGACGGCATCAAGATTGCCGCTGAAGAAGCAGGCAAAATAAAGGCAGAGGCAGAAGCAGAAGCCCGCAGAATCGTAGATGCTGCAAAAAAAGAAGCTGATGATTTGATTTCACGCGGTAAGCAGGATGCAGATCGTTTCGAAAAAGCCGGTATTGCCGCTTTACAGCAGGCTTCCCGTAATCTTGTTTTGGCATTCAGAGACGAAATTCAAGCTTTGCTTAACAGGATCATAGCGAATAATGTGTCTGGCAATTACAATGACGATGTTTTAAAAAATGCACTGCCTGAATTATTAAAAGCATGGGCATCCAAAGGCGGCGATAACCTGGCTGTAATTTTACCCGAAGGTGAACTTTCCAGACTTCAGGGTTTCTTTAATGAAAAACTATCAAATGAACTTTCTAAGGGTGTTGAACTAAAATCGAACCGCAAATTGACTAGCGGCTTCCGCATCTCCAATAAAGAAGGTTCTGTTTATTATGATTTTTCTTCGGAAGCGGTTGCAGAACTGCTTGCTGCCTATTTAAATCCAAAGCTGGCTGAAATCCTTAAAGAATCAACAAAAGGAAATTAACAGGTGGCATATTATTACCTAATGGCACAGCTTCCTTATCTCGTTTATGAACAGAAGCCGCCGATGTCATCTGAGGCATTCAAAGAACTTGCAAAGGATTTAATGCCCGGAAAGGATGCCGCTTTTTTGGATAAACTGACACTTAATACAGATGTTTATAACAAGAAAAAAACAGGCTGCAGTTTTGTAGACAAATGGCATGATTGGGATCGGGTTTTAAAATTAAATCTAGCAAAGTACCGGGCAATCAAATTAAAACATGATAACTCACAGATTCCGGAACCGCCGGCAGTTCATATGGATACGGCTGTTATTGCTTCAAAAGCTGTCGATGAAAGTTCTCCTTTGGAAGGTGAATTTATAATTGATAAGGCAAGATGGAATGCAATTGATGGTTTTGCCGGAAATAATTATTTTGATCGTAATAATGCATTCGCGTATTTTATTAAATTACTGCTGTTGGAAAGGCGTGAGTCTTTTAACACAGAAAAAGGATTTGCAGAATATAAAGCACTGTACGCTTCTATTGTAGAAAGCGCATCGGTATCTCGGGGAGAATTTTAATGATTGGAACAAAAGGCATTGTAACAGCCGTTAACGGCAATATGGTAAGCGTCCGTTTTGACGGAATTGTTTCCATGAACGAAGTTGGTTACGTCAAAGTAGGCGACACAAGGCTTAAAAGCGAAGTAATTCGTATTCGCGGCGAAATAAGCCAGCTTCAGGTTTTCGAGATCACCAAAGGTATTTCCATTGGCGACTCAGTAGAATTTACAGGGGATATGTTATCCGTAGAATTAGGTCCTGGACTTTTAGGACAGGTTTATGACGGTCTGCAGAATCCTTTGCCTCAGCTGGCTCAGGCAGCGGGTTACTTCCTTGAAAGAGGCGTATATCTTGATGCTCTGCCAACAGAGCCAACCTGGCAGTTTACTCCTGTTGTAAAACAGGGCGACAAAGTAGAAAAAGCAGATACCCTTGGTACAGTACCGGAAGGATCTTTTACTCACCGCATAATGGTTCCCTTTAATTTAAACGGAAGTTATACAGTAGCATGGGTGAAAGAAGCAGGAGCTTATAATATAAGGGAAACTATCGCAGAACTTACAGATGAAAAAGGAAATGCTATTAAAGTAACCCTTAGTTTTAAATGGCCTGTAAAAAGAGCAATTGACTGTTATGAAGAAAGACTTAAACCTGTAGATCCGATGGTTACCCGTGTTCGTCTTATCGACACATTTTTCCCTGTTGCGCGCGGCGGAACATACTGTATTCCAGGTCCTTTCGGCGCTGGAAAAACAGTTCTTCAGCAGATTACAAGCCGTTTCGCAGACGTTGATGTCGTTATAGTTGCAGCTTGCGGTGAACGCGCAGGTGAAGTTGTAGAAACATTAAAAGAATTCCCGGAACTTACAGACGAAAGAACAGGCCGCTCCCTTATGGAAAGGACGATTATTATTTGTAACACTTCGTCCATGCCTGTTGCCGCGCGTGAAGCTTCGGTTTATACAGCTGTTACTCTTGCTGAATATTACAGGCAGATGGGTTTACATGTCTTATTGCTTGCAGACTCAACAAGCCGCTGGGCGCAGGCGATGCGTGAAATGTCAGGCCGCCTTGAAGAAATCCCCGGCGAAGAAGCATTCCCTGCTTACATGGAATCTACAATTGCAAGCTTCTATGAAAGAGCAGGTATTACACGCCTTCGCGACGGTTCACTCGGTTCTGTAACAATCGGCGGAACAGTAAGTCCTGCAGGCGGAAACTTTGAAGAACCAGTAACACAGGCGACATTAAAAGTTGTCGGCGCGTTCCACGGTCTTTCACGCGAAAGATCAGATGCACGTAAGTTCCCTGCAATTCACCCGCTTGAATCATGGTCAAAATACAAGGGTATTATAGAAAGTGAAAAGGTAAACTACGCTCACGGTTTCATGCGGCGAAGCGCAGAAGTTGAACAGATGATGAAAGTTGTCGGCGAAGAAGGAACAAGTATAGATGACTATATCATTTTCCTAAAAGGCGACTTGGTTGATGCTGTTTACTTCCAGCAGAACTCTTTTGATGAGGTTGATGCTGCTGTTAAACCGGAAAGGCAAAAATATGTTTTTACAAAACTGCTTATTATTCTTGCGTCTCAATTTGTATTTACAGATAAAAACGAAGCGCGAAACTGGTTTAACAAACTAAGACAGAAGTTCCTTGACTATAATGGATCGCAATGGAAGAGTGAACGTTTTGACAATATTGAAGCAGAAATAGAGAAATCGGTGAAGAGTCAATCACAGGGCCTTGATAAGGCAGCCGAAAAAATTATTTTCTAGGGTAGGCGTAATTATGGTAAATAAAGTATATAGCAAAATTGAATCAATAACCGGAAGCGTTATTACAGTTAAGGCGGATGATGTTTGTTACGGAGACCTGGCAGAGGTTGATACCGTGTTTGGTACTTCTCTTGCCGAAGTAAACCGTCTTCAGGGTGATATTGTTTCGTTGCAGGTTTTTGCCGGCGGGCGCGGTATTTCTACAGGTGATACGGTTCGCTTTTTAGGCCGCCCCATGCAGGTTCCGTTTTCTGAAAATTTAATGGGTCGTGTTTTTTCCGGTTCCGGAAAACCGCGCGATAAAGGGCCTGAATTAAACGAAAATAAAATACCGATAGGCGGGCCTTCTGTAAATCCGTCTCAGCGTATTATTCCCCGCGACATGATCCGCACAGGTATCCCGATGATCGATCTTTTTAATACATTGGTTGTTTCCCAGAAGCTTCCCATTTTCTCTGTTTCCGGCGAACCATACAATGAACTTCTTGCCCGTATTGCTATGCAGGCAGAAGTAGATGTTATCGTTCTTGGCGGTATGGGTTTAAAGTATGACGATTATCTTAACTTTAAAGATACTCTGGAAAACGGAGGCGCATTAGCCCGTACTGTTATGTTTATTCATACAGCATCAGACCCGACTGTAGAATGTCTTATGATTCCTGATATGTCACTTGCTGTTGCCGAACAATTTGCCCTTCAGGGAAAAGACGTACTTGTTCTTCTTACAGACATGACTAACTTTGCAGACGCCATGAAAGAAATATCGATTATTCAGGAACAGGTTCCAAGTAACCGCGGTTATCCTGGAGATCTTTACAGCCAATTGGCAAGCCGTTATGAAAAAGCCGTAGACTTTGAAACAGCGGGTTCAATTACTGTTCTTGGCGTTACTACAATGCCTGGTGATGACGTTACTCACCCTGTTCCTGACAATACCGGGTACATTACAGAAGGTCAGTATTATTTAAAGAACGGACGTATTGAGCCATTTGGTTCGTTATCACGCTTAAAACAGCAGGTTAACGGCAAAACACGCGAAGATCACCGCGCTCTTATGGATGGTATGATTAAACTTTATTCTTCTTTCCGTGACACACTGGAAAAGAAAGCAATGGGTTTTATCATGACACACTGGGATGAAAAACTTTTAAAGTACGGAGACCAGTTCGAAAAACGAATGATGGATCTTTCTGTAAATATTCCGCTTGAAAAAGCGCTTGATTTAGGCTGGGAAATTTTAGCTGATTGCTTTAATCCGGAAGAAACCGGCTTACGTACAGAGCTTACAAACAAGTTTTGGCCAAAGAGCGAATAGAACACCGCCTTTAGGGGGATGAATGGCAAAAATCAGGCTCACAAAGAATGAGCTGAAAAAACAAAAAGACTCGCTAAAGATGTATAGGCGTTATCTGCCTACGCTGATGTTAAAAAAACAGCAGCTGCAGGGAGAGATTCGTTTAACTGACATACGGCTTAAAGAACTTCACAGCGAATTAGAACATTTAGACGAAACATTTAAATCCTGGATTGCCGTATTCGGAGAAACAGGTGTTTTTACAGATGATATTCTAAAAATTACAAGTCTGCGCACAGGTCATGGAAATATTGCAGGTGTTTCTATACCTGTTTTTGAAGGAGCGGATTTTGAAGTTAAAACCTATGATTTATCACAGACTCCGCTTTGGCTGGATATTGCTATAGAAAAAATGAAAGAAGCGCTTCTTTTGGAACTTGAAGCTGAAATTGTAGAAGAACAGAAAAAAAGGCTGGATAAAGAACTGCGAACCACAACACAGCGCGTTAATCTTTTTGAAAAAGTAAAAATTCCTGAAACCAGAGGCAACATTAAAAAGATTCAGGTTTATCTGGGAGATCAGCAGACTGCTTCTGTTGTGCGCGGAAAAATTGCAAAATCTGCAACAAGCGCCGAAGAAACACGAACCGCAGAAGAGAGGAGATCCTCATGAACCTCAACCGACTGGTCCATTCAGCGAACCCGAAGGGTGAAGCTTCCAGAAAACAAAGTGAAAGGAGGTTCCCCTCGTGATAGTACCGATGAAAAAAGTGTGCCTTATGGTACAGGACAAATCACGCGAAGATGCCTTAAAAAAATTGCGCGAAGTTGGCGTTTTACATCTGGAAAAAACAGATGTGCCTGTAGATGTTAATTCAAATGCGCAAAAAGCAAAAATAAAAGTAGAAAGCGCAATTGGGCTTATCAGTGAATATAAACTTCCAAAAAAAAATAAAAAGAAACCAGGTGAAAAAGATGATGGTACGCCTTTATATGATAGGCGGCAGAAACCGGAAGGACTGCATAGAGGAAGACGCGCAACAGATGTTTTTGGCACAGAAGATGAAGAACCGTTTTCTTTAAGCGCGGTAAGAGCTGCGGCAAGGCCGTATCTGCCTGATTTAATGGTTGGTTTCGGCGAAGAGCGGAAAGAATTAAGAGAAAGGGATATTACCCTAAGCCGCGAAATTGCCCGTATAGAAGGATGGGGAGATTTTGATCCAGCCGTAGTAAAAGAAATAACCGATTATGGAATACCGGTTTATTTTTATGAAATATCAAACGAAGTTTTTTCGCATTTAAATAAAGATGTCCGTTATATCAAGGTAAAGAGTGATAAATCGATAGTACGTATTATAGTTTTGGACGAAAAATTACCGGGAATAACACCTTTCCAGATGCCGGAAAAACGGCTTTCTGAATACAGAGAAGAATTTGAAATACATGCCGTTGAGCTTCAGCAATTGGAAGATAAATTGCATAATTTTGCAGATCGCAGACATGCTCTTGACAGCGAGATGGAAAAGATTGAGTTTGAACTGGAGTTTGAAAAAGCTTCTTTGGGTATGACTAAAGTAGAGGATGTTCCGGAAAAACTTGCTCTTTCCTGGTTAACAGGTTATGTGCCTGAAAGTGATCTTCATAAGGTAAAAAAAGTTGCAGTAGAGAATAATTGGGGATTATCTGCAATTGACCCTCCGGAAGAAGATGCGCCGCCGACAAAAATTGAAAGTAATGCTATCGTAAGAATTATTCATCCGTTACTTTCATTCCTTGGTACTGTTCCCGGGTATAAAGAATTCGATATTAGTCCGTCATATTTATTCTTCTTTAGTATCTTCTTTGCAATGATTCTGGGTGATGCGGGTTATGGTCTTTTATTATTTACAGCTGCTATAGCGCTTGGATTAAAATCCAGAGTTAAAACCGGCGCTTTTCCGGATATTATTAAACTTTTAATGCTTCTAACGTTTTGTACAATTGTGTGGGGAGCAATGAACGGAGCCTGGTTTCAGATTCCGGTTAAACATTTGCCGTTCTTTTTACAGGCTCTTATTCTTCCGCCGTTTCATCCGGAAATATCTATGGATTTTCCTAAAGTTCTGCAAAGTATATTTAATGTTTCGGCAGAAACAAAATTTGATTCACGCTGGTATATACAGCTATTGTGTTTCTCTTTTGCATTAGTTCAGCTTGTTTGGGCAAGAGGCAAACGATTTATAAAGTTACTGCCTTCTTTAGAGGCATTTGCTCAATTAGGAACATTTATAATGATGTTTGGACTTTATTATCTTGTTCTGAATATGCTGCTTAGAGTTGATTTCCCTCAGTTTGCGATAGTATTAATAATTATTGGTGTTGTATTAAATCTTATTTTTGCCGAACAAAAAGGCGGAAATTTCTTTGTTAATCTTGGTAAAGGATTAGGAAATGCATTCCAGTTATTCTTAAAATGCGTAAGCTGTTTTGCAGACATTATAAGTTATATACGTCTTTTTGCAGTTGGACTTGCAGGCGCTATGATTGCCCAGATCTTTAACCAGATGGCAATCCCGGATGATGGTTTGGGCGGTTTTGGATTGGGTTTTATTATAAAACTTGCGGCGGCTGTATTAATTCTTGTTTTGGGTCATGGTCTTAATCTGGCTCTTACAGCGCTTTCTGTTATTGTTCATGGCGTACGTTTAAATCTTTTGGAATATGCCGGAAACCATCTAGAGATGGAATGGTCTGGTTATTCATATGAACCTTTTGCATTAAAGCAAAAAAAAGAATAATTATATAAGGAGTTTAGAATGGAAAGTATTGGATTATTAGGAGCGCTTGGGATAGCGGGAAGTTTTGGACTTTCTGCAATTGGTGCAGCGATAGCAATGGCAGCAAACGGCCCTGCTGTTATCGGATCATGGAAAAAATGTTATCTTCAGAATAAACCTGCACCCTTTATTTTAGCAGTTTTTGCTGGAACATCGTTATCTAACGTTATATACGGTTTTATTATCATGGGCGCTTTAGCAGATGGAAATCTTGCAGCTGTTGGTGCAGAAGGTCCGCTTTTTGCTCTAGGTATCGGTTCCGGTATTTGTATTGGTATTGTTGCTATAACACAGGCTATGTGTTCAGCTGCCGCTGCTGATGCTTACGCAGAAACAGGTAAAGGCTTTGGTAACTACCTCATGGTAATTGGTATTGCAGAAACCGTATCGCTGTTCGCAATGGTATTTACGCTATTGTTTGCATAGGTTAGTTCACACAGAGGCACGGAGGCACAAAGGACACAGAGATATAGATAAGATAGCTCTTTTCTAATCTCAGCGGTCACTGCGCCCCTGCGTCTCTGCGAGATAAAAAACAAATAAGTTATTGTCATTAATCATAAAAAAATATATAATATTTTTAGGTCGAGTAGCTCAGTGGATAGAGCCCCTGCCTTCTAAGCAGGTTGTCGCATGTTCGATTCATGCCTCGATCAAGATGAAAATCTTCGCTCCAAACATACGTTTGATATTCGGTTGAGGTTACAATAGAACTTCGTTTTTCTTACATTTTTAGTTTGTTTAATAAAAGTTCTTTAAATTTAACAGCAGATTCATTATTTGGTTCCAGAGCAAGTGAGTTATCGCAGTCAGCAAGCGCCTGCGGATAATCACCTATGTGATAATATGCCTGTCCGCGCCTGAAAAGACAAAATGACTGATAAGGATTTATGGACAATGAAAGGGTATAATCATCTATTGCCTGCGAATATAACTTTAATACAGAAGATACAACACCCCTGTAATAGGCGGCTTTGTAAGATGCTGTATCCAGTTCCAGCGAAGAACTAAAATCCTGAATAGCTTCGTTGTATTCTGAACAGGCAAAATGCGCCATGCCGCGGTGTTTATATATTATTGAACAGATTAATTTTTCCGGATTTAATCCAAGGATTTTTGTGTACTGTTTTATTGCTTCATTAAAACGGTTTTGATTATGGGCAGAAAGCGCATTAACCAATAAATCGTCTATTGATTCATTATAACTTTCTGATGAAAAATTTATTGTATCATTTACGGTAACATTTGCTTTTTCCTGGTTATTAAAGAGCAGCTTATCTGTAGATTCTTCTATCTTTTGAAAAAAGCTTTCGCGTCTTTTTCCCATTTCTTTGCTGTATTTTCTTTGATAACTTCTAATTTCCTGAAAAATAATATCTGCAAGGGAGAGAGAAGCGTTAACGGCAGCGAGTTTGCGCTTCATTGGATCATCAAAAGGGCTGAACTCGGCCTTGTAAACAAGTTCATGTTCTACCTCTGCCCAGGCATCCTGAAGAATCGTACGTATCTGGATTTCTGCAATATCTGTTCCTGGATCCCCGTGTTTTTCTATAATGGCTTTTGGTATTGTTATTAACAAATGAGTAGATTCGTATCCAAATTCTTTAAATGTAAAGTGTCCTTTTAGTTCCCGTTCTATTATATTGAAATTTTTATTTATTAAATCTTCAGCAGCCTGAAGATCTTCTATGAAGGGGCAAATAACCCTTACTCCCATAAGGTCTGTAATTTTTGGGCTTTGTTCGCCCATTTTTAAAAATTTTATATATTTGGAAAAGAAGCTTTCAAAGTTTTTTATTCTTCCGCTTATTACCGGGTTGGAATCAAGAGAGAAAAGTACTTCTTCTACCTGCTCTTTTAATTCATGTACAACAAGGTGCCTGACATCTGCATATTTTTCGTATTCACCCCTTAGAAAATTTTGTTCTGGAGGAGGGGAAGCTGTTTTTTTTTGTTTTTTTTCCATAAATATGATAAAAAAAAAGCTGCCTGAAATCATAGATGTTCAGACAGCCTTTGTTTTAGGAGAGCTTAATTTCTCCTAAATAATCTTATTGATCTTCTTGTCTGCGTGAAGGATCATTGAATGGAGTTTCTGTAGCCTGTCTGGCCTGTTCCAGATAACGAAGAACCTGGTTCTGACCAAAGCGTTCCATTTCCCATGATTTGCGTGCTTCTTCGCGTGTTTGGATAATATTCCAAACTGCTTCATCGTTAATGTCGCGGTCATTGTCAAGAACTGCAAGGTCGTAGATAAGAGCTACGTCTTTGAAGTATGTAACAAAGTCGCCGCCGATATTAGCAGCGTCACGCTGAATTAAGAATCCGCCAAACTTAACAAACGGAGTATTAAACGGATAAAGAGGAACAATTCTGAGATCGCGGTTTCTTACTTCTTGCATATAAGCTGGATTTCTCCAAATAAGTTCTCCCCAGCCGTCATAATTAAGGTAACCCATGAAAATTGTTCTTTCATTGCCCATACCGTCAACAAGGATTGTTGAAAGACCATGAGGGAAGTTAAGACCGTATGCACGTACTTTTACTTCGCGGATAACGCCAACGTTTTTGATTACACCAAAAGCAGGCTGACCTTCTTCTTGTGATTCAAAACGGCTTCTTACACTAGTAATGCCATCGCCGCTGTCTATAGCAGTAATAGTGCCATCATCGCCAACTGTTGAATTTTCAAAAGCTGGAATGTCAAAAGGCGGCTTAATTAACGCCCATGAATTAAACGGTTCAACCGGGAAAAGAACCCGAACACCCATTACAGTGCCATGTTCTCTTGATGCAGCCTGTCTTGTAAAACTATGGCTGATATTGGTAACAGTTCTGGATGATGACGCAAGAATTACTTCCCAGTTTTCGATAGCGAGAGAGGATTGCATAAATCTTCTCTGCTGGGGTGTAAAACTTCCGCCTGCAGCGGTAGAAAAATCCATCAGTGTCTGACGATTTTGGTTAGGTCTATCGCTGGTATCATTTTCACTTACCCTGACATTAATATCCGCAGTGAGCGTGGAGAAGTCGATAAGAACTCCTTCTTCAGCAAACAGCGGAACCGCAAGCATCGCAATTACGACTAGAATGAGCAACTTTTTCATGTAAAGCTCCTTTAAATAAACACTTCTTTCAAAAAATTTTGTTAATTCACATTTTATTAAAATTATAATGTTTTGTCAACGGCAAAACATAAAATTTTCATTTTTTATGTTTTTATCGGTTTTACCGATAAAAACCTGCCAGCTTGTAAAATTAATGGAAATTCTCTGCAAAAATGACCTTGCCTTCAATGAAGAAACGGACGTCCTTTACATAAGAAAAGTTCCTCAAAATACTGGCATGGAAGGTCTGGAAATTTTCCAGTGTTCTTCCGCCCTCAGCAGGGGGCATAGCAGCATCCGATGAAAAATCGGCATAAACTACGCCATTCCTGAATAACAAGGATTTTAACTTCGTACCCCTTTGCACAATAGGAAGCAAATCCGGCGAGACAGGCCCTAAAAGAGTCTCCTCGACATAACGGGTAATATCGCCTTCTCTGGATTTGGAATGTTTTACCATCCGGTCTTCTACGACTATTATACCGTCATTTATAGTATAGAATACAAAAGTCCTTCTGGCAAGCCCCAGAGACAAAAATTCTACCAATGCCACAAGACCTAAAATTCCAACAAATAAGAGGCAGCGCTTAACCGGAGATTTAAGAAATTCAGCAGTGGGTCTTAAAATTGAATTTATAATACTATTCATTCCCGTTCAATTATACCAATAAAATTTGTTATACCAGTATACAATGAATCGGTAAGTTTTTGCAAGCCCTCTTCGCTGGTCATTAAAAGGGCGTCCTGCCGGTTTGATACAAAACCAAGTTCTACAAGGACTGCCGGCATTCTGCTGTTTCTTACAACAAACCAGTCGTTTGCTTTTAGGCCTCTGGAGTGAGCGGTGCCAAAGTTATCTTCAAAACCCTTAAGGATTGAAGTTGCTAATTGTATGCTTTCTGATGTAAATTCTTCGTTTAAAAGAGCGTTTAAAATTACGTTTATATCGGATGAATAATTATTTCTTGAAGTGTCCAGAAGGGGTCTTGGGCGTCCGCCGGATGTTATATGCCAAATTTCGAAACCTCTTGCTTCGGCTCTTCTGGCAGCATTCGCATGTATCGATATAAATATAACAGATTCATTATCCCTGACTGTTACAGCATTAGCCATGTCGGAACGCTGTTCCAGTGTCCGGTGAATATCAGAATCTCTGGTCATTAAAATCCGTTTGTCAGGGTATGCCGCAATTAGCCTGTTTCTTAGCGCAAGGGCAACATTTAAAACAATGTCTTTTTCATTAATTTGGGTATTTCTTCCGTTTACCTGAATTGTTCCAACAGCTCCAGGATCCCTTCCGCCGTGCCCGGGATCTATGACAATAGCAGCAACACGAAAACGAGACATATCTTTTTCATGCAGGCGAGTAAATGTACTGCTAAGAGTAGTAACAAAACTTTCGGGGAAAACAAGTCTTCCGTTTTCGTTATAGGGAAGGGCGACATTAAAAAGTTCCTGATTGTTAAATAAAAGGTATCCGGTTTCTCCCTGCTTATTTGCAACAGAGAAAGCGCCGTAATGTTCGCCCATATTAAAGACACCATCTCTAAACAGTGGATCCCAGCGGAATTGAATGGATTGAGAATTTGAAATAGCTGTTAACCTGTTTATTGTCTCGTCCAATGTAAGGGCGAAAAGTGAATAGGGAATTAAGAGCAGTAAAAATATATTTTTGATTTTGACCATGCTACTTCCAATTTATCAATGTAATAAACTGCTCCCTGGTAGGAACCGCGTATCAAAGCTTTCCAGAAAGATCTGTCAAGCCTTATAATATTATCGGCATTTTCGGGAGCATTTGGGAGCGGAAAACCAGTCATTAAACGGACAATATCCAGTGTTTCTTGTACACTTCTGCCCATATAATCGGTTAAACCTGACGATTCAAACTCTGGAAAAGGAATGATATATGGCAGGAATATAGGTGAATTTGAGATAACGATTTCCGGGATTTGGAAAAGGGCTTCTTTTAACTCATCTGTAAGTACAAAAGCATCAGGAGGAAACCTCTTTTCTTCTCCTTTATCTTCTCTGCGATCCCCGCGTCTCCGCATCTCTGCGAGAGGTTCTTCTTCTATAAATTTTCCTGTTTCTGTGTCTGCAGGATCAAGCCTGATTAAAACAGACCTTGCGGCGGTTTCGGCGGCATTTACTGCAGTTTCCCTGGAAGGAGCCGAAGCGATAACATTGCCGCACTTTGAAACATTATTTTCCGGAAAGTTTACCTTATCACCTTCTGTAATACGCAGAAAAAAGTTATTTACATATTCAGTGTTTTGCGCTTTTTCCAAACCTGTTATTTGTTTGACAGTTCCGGGAATTGAAATAAAAGCTCTTTCTGCACATGTCCATTTTTTAGTTGGTGTAAGGCAATCAGGTTCGTATCCCATTGCAGCTTGAATTGCCGCTTTTATAGGAAGTGCGCCAGATGAATAAGGATATGTCCAGCCCGACATATATCCGCCGGAAAGACGCGCGGCAATTTCGCCGATCATCGGGCCGTTAGCTGTTAATTTTATATCACCTTTTGCAGCTCCAATATTTTCTTTATCTGCAAGACCAAGCGCATGAATACCAACGTTGAATGTTTCCAATACGGCTTTTTGTTTTTTTTCATCGATTACTGTGGGCATAGTATGCCCCATTTCTATAAAATACGGCGGAAAGAAAATGTGTCTGTCCGCAAGACCGCAGATGGTTATTTCTCCTTTGTAAACAATTGCATCAACAGAAAACTCAGGGCCGTCCATATAGGATTCTACGATTGCGCGGCCGCAGCGGGAAAAGCCAATTGCGCTTTTTGCAGCTTCGGGAAACTCTTCGGCATTGTCGACTCTACGGCATCCCCGGCTGCCCATGTTATCTACAGGTTTAATAACCACAGGGAACGAAAACTGTGTTTCATCAAGAGGCGCGGATGCATCGGTGATTATATAAAATGGGGGAGAGGGAAGATTCGCTTTTTTAAAACATTCTCTCATACGGCCTTTATCTGATGCATTAAGCGCAGTTTCGTAAGGTATTCCGGGAAGCCCCAGTTTTTCTGCTGTCCATGCAACACTTGCAGAAAAATCAGTGCCTGCTGTCATTATTCCAATGCGGGCAAATGATCCCTGAATAGATCTGGCAAAAGCTTCGATACCTTCTTTATCTTTTAAATCGATTTTTTCGAATCTGTCTGCAAGAGAAATACACGGCGCAGAAGCGCTTCCATCTAAAACGATTGTATAAAAACCCAGTTCTTTTGCGATATTAATTGCAGGACCCTGCATTACTCCTGCACCTAAAATGATTATTGCTTCTTTCATAGTTATATAATCGGCAGAAAACGGGGGCTAATGGAGAAGAGGAGTCCGTAGATTTACGCAGGGTCAAACATAAAGTTGCGGTAACTGTCACTAGGTACGTACAAAAGGATGAGAAATAAAATTATTATCTTTAACAAAAAACCTTAGTTCCAATTCCTTACCGGCAGAAAGACCAATGCGCGTATTTGTAATAATTTCTGGTTTTATACGGCTGTCATAAACATTAATAGGACCATCTATCAAAGAAAGATAATTATGTTTTTCGTAATACCAAAAGCTTGTGTTAATTTTCCTGGTCCAGAGCAAAGGTTTTCCAGCTTTGTGGTTTTGCGTCTTTTTTGCATAAGCGGAATCCCTTCTATGGGTTCTAGTGCGCGAATTAGTACAGCTTCTCCTTCGCCGATTTTCCCACTTACTATATTAAAGCAATAATACATTCCGTAAATTAAATAAACATAAATATTTCCTGCAGGCCCGAACATTGGCGCATTGCGAGCCGTTTGTCCTCGGC
>Ga0123356_10002151_pt1 | contig 21241 bp, 25 predicted proteins | sample TergutEmb28metaG_2_FD_92546 | JGI IMG/M metagenome (GOLD analysis project Ga0123356, IMG submission 92546) | Embiratermes neotenicus P3 segment gut microbial communities from Petit-Saut dam, French Guiana - Emb289 P3 | ecosystem: Host-associated > Arthropoda: Insects > Digestive system > Gut ... | reverse complement strand
TGTTTTTGCAAGGGAAGTCCAAGCAACGAAAAGTGAATGGACACAGAATGCGGAATCGGAACGCGAGCAGAAAAACTATGAAGTAAACCACGGCAATTTATACAATAACAATGATGTTGTAAGTGCCGACTTTTTTGAAGCCCTTATTGAGATTGACAAAATAACTGCCGTTGACAAGGATTATGGCAGTAGCGAGTATAAGGACTCAATAAATATGGGTAGTTTGTCACTAGTTGTGACGGAAGAGTCGCATCATATTAAAATGATAAGCGAAAGCCCTATATTATCAAAATACTTAAAGGCGGGAGGAAGATTGAACACATCATATTTACTTGATTTGAAAAAGTGCGGAAATATATTTTTAGAGACAAGCGGCGACGATATGTCGCCCACAGCTGTAGAATTTATACACCAGGCGGTAATGTCATTCTTATTGAGCTTTCCGGCGGGCAGGCTCAATCTTTGTCTTATTGATTTGGGGGATAAGTGCGATTTCTCTAGGTACTCAAAATTACAAGCGATAAATGAGAAGTTGCTCTACAAAGGAAAAGTCGTGAGAGATCATAGAGAGCTTGAAAGTGCCGTTCTTGATATCGTTAATGATATGCATACGATTAACGATAAAAAGCTAAGTTTTGCCGGGGCAGATGATATTTATGAGTACAATGAGAAATCGCCGGCAAATCCGCAAGATTTCCATTTGGTGTGCATTGTGGGTTACCCGGAAGGGTTTAGAGATGAGACCACAAGCAAACTCTTGAGCCTGATTGAAAAGGGGAATAGGACTGGAATATTTACGCTTTTGGTTAATAATAAAAGTTCGGTTCTGCCACAAGGCTTGAAGCCGGAAATATATGAGGATTTTTTGAGAAAAGCCAAAAGACATTCATTTGTGCTAACAGATGGGCAAAGCTTAAAGACCGAAATTGCAGAGAAACATAGCTTCGTCAATAATATTGATGCGTCAAAAGAGTCATTCAATAAAGTATTTACTTTGCTTCAAGAGAATTGGAAAAGAGGCGTTCAAACAACAATTCCGCTTCAGCAAATGTTTGACGATACAGATGTCAAGGCGGAGCAAGACAAAAAGCGTTCCCCCGAGCAAGCTCACATTGTGCCGGCGGACAGAACTCTTGACATTCCGATTGGTTTGCGAGGCAACGAGATTCAAACATTGTTGCTTCCTACACTTGATACAAATACAGGAGCTTCGCATACCGTGCTAATCGGCGGAACAGGCTCAGGTAAATCAAATATGCTTCATGCATTAATTCTTTCGGCTTGCTATAAGTACAGCCCTAATGATTTGCATATTTACTTGGTTGACTTTAAGGGTGGCGTAGAGTTCAAGTTTTATGAAGCTAACAAGGTTGTGCAAAACCAGGTGCCACATATTCGGCTAACGGGGCTTACAAGCGAACCGGAAGACGGTGTTGCCATTCTAGCAAATATAAGAAATGAGTTGAGAGAAAGAGAGACATTGTTTAGAAACGCCTCCGTGGAGGATATTGTGACCTATAATAAGAAAAATGAAAAGAAAGTGCCTAGGTTGCTTGTGATAATTGACGAAGTTCAGGACCTGTTTGAGAAAGACCAAAAACTTTGCGAAGAAGCCATTGGGATTTTGAGCGAGCTGGCAAAAAAGGGTCGTGCATTTGGTATAAATATTTTATGGGCGTCTCAAAATGTCCCGAAGGTTTATCAGTTAAGAGACAGGGTAATCAGCCAAATGGGTAACAGAATAAGTTTAAGGCTAAACAATTATGAGGATGCTTCGGAAATAAGCATTGACCCCAAAATGGTTGAAAAGTTAAATCGCCCCGAGAAAGGTTTGGGTGTTATTAAGGATTTAAGAAATTCAGGTGGTGTGGAGTTCCGTGTAGCATATGCCGAAAATTCAGAGAACCGCTATGCGAAATATGTCTCAAACATCAATATGAAATGGGTCGGTATTGACAGGTCAAGGCTAGAGCCGTTGTTCATTGTAGGCGGTGATGAAGTGCCGAGTGCTATTGGTGGTGTAACAAAATATACGACCGCAGTCAAATCGACAAGCAAGGAAAGTGGCTACTCGTTAGCAATAGGGCAAGATTATGTTTCAGGTAAGTCGCTTGAGGTTTCTATAGAGCCAACGGCGTCAAAATCCAATCTATTTTTTGCTGGAGCAGATGCTCATGTCTTATGCGACTTAATGGGGTATTCGTTGCTTTCTGCGGTTGCAGAAGTAAAGACGGATACGGGCTTTAAAGGAAATGGGACAATATACTATGCAAACGGTGAAACCGTAAATTGGGCAGAAGAACTGTTCTTTAGCCTACCGTCTAAGTTCCCGGCTTTAATAAAGGATGTTTCAAGAAAAAGCGAGCTTATAAACGCCTTGTGTTCAATATACAAAGAAAGAAAAGTAAGGAACGAGGATATGCAAGGCAAGTATAGCCCTATATTCTTGTTCATGAATAAGATGCAGCGGTTTGTGGACTTGTTCCAAGACGAAACGAAGATTGATGTTGATTCTAAAGCACAACCTGCGCAAGCCGAGGATGTCGCACCTGCAAGCGGTGTCCCTAGCTTAAGTTTGTTTTTACCCAGTTCATCAGGTGGTAGTGTATCGCAGGGCAATAAATTGACTTTCATTCAGATGTTTACGGACATTTTAACAAAAGGTCCCGATGTAAATATCCACTTTATAATGTCTATGGATACCCCCCAATCTTTTATGCAAAGAGAATTAACAAATGCGCTAAAGGATTGCTCTCACAAGGTATTGCTTAGAAGTTCGGCTGCGACAGTTTTTGAGACATTGCGTTGCAGCAATAAAGACGGCATTGCTTTTTATTACAAAGATATGACACTTGCAAAATTCAAGCCGTACCGGTTTGAGGCCGAAGATGTTGAATGGTCAGACAGATTTATTAAGGAGTTGAGTCAAGGATAAGTATGGGTGAAAAATTTCTAAAAGACATAAAGAGAATAACAGGTGACAAAAAATATACAGTTTTCGAAGCGGTTACGGATACGGTTGAAGCGGTTAAACCATACGCACTGCCCATAGTGAAAATTGTTACGGCCGCTAATGCGGTAGCAACAGGCAGCACTACGATTGATATGTTCGCACCCGGAAGATTTAGCGGAGCTGCAGACGCGGTAATAGGAGCGGCTAAATATGCAGGAATAGCGCATGGTGCCAAGCAAGCAAAGAATTATAGCACAGGAGGTCAAAACATGAGTAGTCAAGTTAAAGCAAATTCAGAAGCGATATTGCAGATAAAAGCGGCAATAGAGCAGTATCAAAAACAAATGGCGGAAGCTATTGTTAATTATAATGGACGCATACAGGAGCAAGGGCGCGATTGGAACGATAACGATTTCAGTGCACTTGCGACAACAAATCCGTTATTGGATAAAATGGGTGAAATAACAAATGAATGTATTAAGTTTGAAAATCGGCTAGAGAAAAAAGCCGAAATCATAGAAAAGATGAACAAATTTAAAATTTAAGGAGAAAAAAATGGGTCAAATTAATGTATCAAGAGAGGAGCTTCATTCCACTTGCGCAAAGGCAATGAAGTTAGAGCAGGGCTTTAGGGGTAACCTACAAGCGCACGAACAGCATATTGAAGGTACTTTTGCAAATTTAAATGATGCAAAATTATCAAGAATGTATGGTGAGCTCAATGCTAATATGAAAAGTGATGTGCAGGCTTTTTGTCAGAAGTTAGAAGATATAAAAAGCTATGTTACCCGGCTTGTGGAATTATTGGCTGAGTATGAAGGAATATAGGAGGGAAAAACAATGAGCAATATTAAAGTAACTTCGCAAGATTTAAAAAGCATTTCAAGTTTCTTAGTAACTTTCGGAAAAGAGCAAGCCGCATTAATGGATGACTTCATGCAGTTTTTTTCCACGCGGGCGTGGGACGATCCGCAAGCAGATAAGATGGCGGAAGAAGTCCGTGTGCTAACTGAAAAGGTGGCGCGCTCAATAGAGGGCGATGATATGAGGCGATTCATTGGTGCGCTAAGTGAGAAAATAGGCGTTCTTGAAAAAATTGAGGGATTGAGATAATGAGTAAAGAGTTTTTTGCAAGTAGCAATGCAAAGTTAAGGGACAATATGCAAACCGTTCAAACATATTGGACGGATGCTGTCGGCAGGTCATTTGACCCGATCAATCAGGACATTTATGCTTTGACCGCCGAAATAAATGATTGCGTTGATGATGCGGAAAAAACTTTAAGAGCAATTTTAACCGAATATAGCAACACAAAAGGGGATATTGATGATTCAACTTCACGCTTGCAATCGGAAATTGCGGATTTGGAGGGCTAAATGGCGGAGATAAGAGCAGATGTGACACAGGTGCAAAGGTTTTATGATTCAAACAACGCAGCGTATAAGGAAACGGGTAGCGAGTGTTCGGATGCGCTTTCGTACATGAAAGAGATGCAACGAAGCTTGGAAGATGTCATAAGTGAAGCCAAGAGTCAAGCTAGCGGATTGCGTGAGTGCGCTAGTGACGCAGAGAGGAAGATTTATTCAATTTCATCAAAATGTGAGTATTACGATAATGAGGCTCAGAGAATCTATAATGCTGGCGAGTGGGTGAAGATAGAGGATTTGGAAGGCAATGTTATAGACAGTTCTTATGTTTTTGACACTTCAGCTTATCGTGAAGCCAAAAGGAAAGGTGCGGAATATGCAGAAAGGCTTCAAGAAGCTCGCCGTCTTAAGGCAAAAGCTGAAAGCTATTACAATATGGTCATAAACTTCGTTAATTACTGCGAAGGTGCGTCAAGCACATTTAGGTCGCATGAAAGCGAAATTTATTCTACGGCAAGAAGCATAAACGAAACAATGCAAGGTAACGCAGAGGCGGTTTTAAAATCATTGCAAAAACTTGTTGCTTATACCCAAGCAGTTTCGTTTAAAGCCTTTGGGTAAAGAGGAGATATTATGATAACTAAAGTATCGGTGAGTGTAGATGCGCTCAACAATAGCAAAAGAGCACTAGAGGAAATGGCAAATGTCGTTGCGCTTGCCACAATGAATTGCGAATCAGAGTGTGGCGGTGTAAGCCCTTATGTGGACAAACAACTTCAAGCGGATGTAACGCAGTTTCTAAGTACGATTAATGATTTTATGAGAAAAATCAGAGAGTATTTTAATGAAAATTCTCGTGCGATCGATGAACGCATCACACGGCTGAACGAGTATTTGACTAGTGGGCTAAAGTAGTAGATAAAAGTAATCGAATGACACAAAAGAGGTAAAAATATATGAGTATGAAAAACTTTGAGAAAGCGGTATTCGGACAGGTAAACGCGCAGTACCAAGAGATTTATTCGGGCGTTGTAAGCACGCTGTCTTTTGACGCCGCAAAATTAAAGTGCAATGCAGACTTTGCTTTTGTTGAGGCGTATCAAAATATTTTTGCTAAAGAATCCGCAGAAGTATTTGACAGAGAGATTGAATCCGCCGTTGCTAAAAATATTTTAGACGAAATGCTCGCGATAGACAAAAGGTACGCGCGCTTAGATGATAGAGTAAAAAAGCATATCAAAAAGCACGGAGACTTAAAAAAACAAATCTGTTGCAATCACGCAGAAGCTTTTGACGATGAAATCGTTGCCACCGTAAAAGCCCCGCAATTAGATTCCTTAAGATTGCTTTCAAACAAATATGACGGTTTGGATGGCGAAGTAAAGAAATTCGTTAAGAATTACAAATCGCTTCAAGACTCTCTAAAAAAAGCAGAAGAAAACGATACGATAAATAAAACGGCTGAAAAGTTTGATGAAAGGGTAGACAAAGCCTTGGCAGGCTTCAAAAACAAACACTATAAAAATCAGCTACAAGAAATAGAACATTTTAAGAATCAATATGCCTCTCTTAACAGCGAGATTAAAAAACTAATCAAAAACTACGATAGATTGCTAGAGCATGAAAAATGGATTGACAGCCAAGAGTGGGGCGGGCAAATAAGAGTGAGAGAGCAGACGGGGGAGGAGCAAAAAGAGCGAACAAGAAAAGTGCTTTTTGCCACATTGGTATTGGTGGCACCGTTTTTGATTTTCGTTCCGTTGTTTCTTGGCATTTCGTTTGCTAGCGTTGTATTTGTTAACTCTTGGTGGTTTTGGGGGTTCTTTATCGGTGCGGTAGTTGCGCTTGTAATTTGGTTGTTCATCGATGCAAAAGTAAATTATGGTGATTTTGCTATGACTGCTGTATTTAAGATATCCGTTGCGGTTATTCTAGTATTGGCAATTGGCGGAATCCATTTTGCGGCAATAAACCCTGCCATTCAGTTATCTAAGCCACTAATTGAATTAGAATTCAATTTAATAAGCGACGGTACCGCATACGAAGTAACGGGATCAAGTACATCAAATGCGACAGTTGTCATAATTCCCGAAACCCACAACGGATTACCCGTTACGCACATTGCCGACGAAGCATTTTTCGATAACAAGAACATAGCGAAACTTGTTTTGCCAAATAGCATGAGGGTGATTGGCGAGGCTGCTTTTTTCGGTTGCAAAAATCTTACCGATATTACCCTTAACGACGGACTCACGACAATAAAGGATCAAGCGTTTGCAACACACGCATATGAAGATGTTGAAACTCTCAGCCGCAAAGAGGCAAGGCGCAATTATAAGAAAAATACCAATAAAAAACATGCTATATTTGTGCCAATTAGCGTATCTGGTATTGGAAATCTGGTGTTTTGGGGTAGGAGCGGATTAACGCTAAACTTTGAAGTGCGTCAGAGTATTTTTTCGCCACGCTATCGGGGATATATCAAAAAAAGCACGATTTGGTTTAGAGGTTATGAAGAGTATACAATTGACGCCAATTATAGCGCGAAGCGTCCATAATTCTATGGGCAGTCGGAAGTATGTCAGTAGTATGGGCACAAAAAGAAGGAGAGCAAAACGGTGGATAAATTAAAAATCCAAAGCCCCAATTTAGTGAATGAGAACATTGAGAAGATAGCGCAACTCTTTCCAAGTTGCGTGACCGAATGCATTGAAGACGGCAAGCCCACAAAGAAGGTTGATTTTGATTTACTGCGCCAAGAACTTTCCGGCGTGCTGGTGGAAGGCAAGGAGGAAAGATACAGCATAGACTGGGCAGGTAAACGCCAAGCAATACTAACGGCAAACAGCCCGATAGCAAAGACGCTTCGCCCAGCAAGAGCCGAGAGCGTGAATTTTGGTACAACCGAAAACCTTTACATTGAAGGCGACAATTTGGATGTGTTGAAGCTGATTCGCCACACTTACTTAGGCAAAGTAAAAACGATTTACATTGACCCGCCGTACAATACCGGAAATGACTTTATCTACAACGATGACTTTTCGGTTAGCACCGATGAACACCTAAGAGAAAGCAACAAAGTAGACGACCAAGGTCTTCGCTTAGTGGCGAACAAGGACACCAGCGGAAGATTTCATACAGGCTGGTTGAACATGATGTATCCACGGCTAAAACTGGCGAAGGACTTGCTGCAAGATGACGGACTCATCTTTATGAGCATGGACGAAAGCGAGATAGACAACCTCTTAAAAATAAGCAACGAAATTTTTGGCAGAGAAAACTTCGTGGGGCAATTCATTTGGAAGAACAGAACAACGCCGAACGACTCTAAGATATTTTTTGCACCAGTCCACGAATTTATAGTGATTTACGCAAAAGATATGCAACAAGCAATGTTCCGCGGAACGGGCAAAGACCTAAGCGGATACACCAACCCCGACAATGACCCAAACGGGGCGTGGGCAAAAGACAACCCGAGTGCCGCAAGCGGAACGGAAAAGGACGGTCGCTTTCCGATAGTCAATCCTTATACCGGCGAAGAATACTTCCCGCCAAAGGGAAGATTTTGGGCATTTTCGCAAAGGCGGGTAGCCGAATGGACGGCAAGCGGAAAGCTCGTCTTCCCAAAGGAAAAGGGCAAGAACTTTATCATTAAAAAATATGTGAGCGAACTGAAGAGCAATCGTAAGCCCATACCTTCGGTAATTGAAGAAATACTTACAATGCACGGCACAAAAGAAATGGCCGGGCTTTTCCCCAATGACGACAGGGTTTTCAAATATCCTAAGCCCACAAAACTAATCAAGATAATCCTTGAACAAGTTACGCAAGGCAATGACATTATTATGGACTTCTTCAGCGGAAGTGCGCCTACAGCACAAGCAGTAATGCAGTTAAACGCCGAAGACGGCGGAAGCCGAAGGTTTATAATGGTGCAACTTCCTGAGATAGCGGGTGAAGATAGCGAAGCTTTTAAAGCAGGCTATAAAAACATTTGTGAAATCGGCAAAGAGAGAATCCGCCGGGCAGGAAAGAAGATAGCCGAAGAGACCCGCATAACAGCACCGAACTTAGACACAGGATTCCGTGTGCTAAAACTCGCGGATAGCAATATGCGTGAAGTTTTCTATAATCCGAATGCTTACAACCAAAGCATGCTTCTAGGGCTAGACACTTCAATCAAAGAAGACCGCACGGAAGAGGATATACTGTTCCAAGTAATGCTGGATAAGGGTATAAGCCTCTCAAGCAAAATAGAGAAGAGAACCACCATAAACGGGCAACAAACCTACTTCATAGTAGGTAGCACAGGCTTCGGAATAATTGACCTCGTTTGTTGCCTGGATAAGAAAATCAATACCAATGCAGTCAAAGAGATAGCAAAGCTGAACGCCGAGTGTGTGGTTTTCCTAGACAGCGGAATGGAAAGCGACGCCGCACGGACGAATGTGCAACAAGTTTTCGATACTTACAGCCCGAAGACGAAGGTGGAGGTGTTATAATGAGTAGATTCCGAAATAAGACAAAAAAGCCCGCCAACTCGGCGGGGCTTTTTATTTAAAAGAATCCCTTTTGCTTTACGATGACACCGTCAGCACCGAACACCTTATCCAGCATCGGAATATCAAGTGCGATAAACTCGGAAGAATGCTCGAAATTTTTGTGTTTTTCGATAGTGATAGTACCGTCCCCATGGTGTAGGTTTTATATTTGTATAGAATATGATTGTTGACATATACCTTATAATAATATATAGTTTATATATGCGGTAAAATTTTAAATAATTTAACCGCTGGCTTTTGAGTGGGGTTGTGTTCCCCTTTGACGCGAACGCAAAATAAAAGGGGGAAAGTTTGTTGATTGAAGCCGTTTTCTTTTTTGTTTCGGTTGCCATAATCGTGGCAATGGCGGTGGTGATTCATAAATTTAAGATCAGCAGTTCTGCCGATCGCCGTATGCGTGGTTTTAACCTTTTAACCATTGTCGCGCTTGCGTGGATTGCCGTGGCTATTATTGACTTGCTTGCCTCACGCGATCATTTTGCCTTTGTGTACACCACTAAGGTTGCTTTCTCTGTAATCGTATCCTATTGCAGTTTTTGGTTTTTCTTAAATTTTACCGAATCAAAGCTAACAAGAATTAAAGCAGTGCAGTACGCGCTTATCATTTTGCCTGCCATAGATATTCTACTGCTTGTTACTACTTCATGGCACGGCTTGTATTTTGCAAGTTTCAGTAACCCAGAGTCAAGCGCGAATCCCGCATTACCCAAGGGGATTTTCTTTTGGATTCACATAGGATTGTTAGTGGCATCTGCGCTTTTTGTGTACGCGATACTCTTTGCATACATTGTGAAAAACATGAGGAAATACCCCTTTCTTGCCGTGGCAGGCGCGGGCGCAGTTTTACCGCTTGCGCTTAATGTTGCCTTCACATTCGGCTTTGAGTACGATTTATCCCCGATAGGTTTTTTCTTTACGGTAACGCTGTTTGCATATGTTTCAAGCATTGCAAAACTTCAAAATAACCCTGCAATATTCAAAGAAACATTAGCACGCATATCCATGGCACCCGATATGTATGCAGACGATTTCGCGCTTGCAAAGAAAATGCTTACAGAAGAAAGCGGAAACGCTTTGCGTGTGAGTATGTCTGCAATTTGGCGGTTTTCCGAATGCGAAAATCTGTTAGTTAACAGTGCGTCATTTAACAGGCTAACAGGAAGCGCGGAAACTATAGAAAGCCTTGATTTAACTTTGCATTCAGAACTTCGGGATTCAATCAGAAAAACCCGTTGCCTTGCGGTGAGTGATATATCAGTATCTAAGAGTGCCTTGTCGCAAGTGTTGCTAAGCATTTACCCTGAGTTGTGTGCGTTCGTTTTAGTCCCCACAAGCAGAAGCCTTAAGTTTTCGGGCATGGTTTTCTTTGGGCAATTCCGTTCCGAAACATATCCAACCAAGCGCGTATGGATGCCCGATGAGGAAAATTTTGCCGTGTCTGTGGCGGACTTGTTGATTATCGCCGTTGAGAATTTTGAAAGGCAAAAACTAATGAAAAGCCTTGAATCGCGAACTTTGGAACTTGAGGAAGCCTGCATTGCAATTGAAAAATTATCCTTAATTGATGTGCTTACAGAAATCCCGAACAGGCGAAGTTTTAACGGACACATGGCGGAAGAATGGGAAAAGGCAATCAAAAATAATTCGCAATTAGGGTTGCTTATTCTTGATATAGACGAATTCAAAAAGTACAACGATACATTCGGGCATCAGCAGGGCGACACGGCTTTGCAAGCAGTGGCAAAAGCACTTTTGCAAACCGTGGCAGAAGCAAACGGATTTAGCGCGCGTTGGGGCGGTGAAGAGTTTATTGCGCTTTTGCCTAATGCTAATGCAAAAAGCACTTTAAAACTTGCCGAAGAAATACGCAAAAACATATGCGCACTTACAATTCCCACTATTAGCGGTTCGCCCACAAAACTTACAGTTAGCATAGGTGTGGCAGTTAAATCGCCCAAAGATAATGTGAGTGTAGACGGGCTTATATCTTCGGCAGATAACGCGCTTTACAAAGCTAAAGAATCAGGAAGAAACAAAGTAGAAAGCCACTGAACCCCCAAATGATTTATGTGATATGAACCAAGATAAAAGCTATATACAAATCCAAACCACATTTGAAACGCGTGAAAGTGCGGTGGATTTTGCTTCGCTTATTGTGGATAGTGGACTTGTTGCGTGCGCACAGATTACCGAGTGCGAAAGCATATATTATTATGAGGGCAAGCGGTTTAAGCATATGGAATATATTGTTAAAATGAAGACAACAGCGGGGCATTTTCATATGTGTGAGGAATTTATAAAGCAAAATCACCCGTATAAAGTGCCTGAAATTATTGCACTTCCTATCGTAAGCGGTAGCAGTGAATATTTAAGCTGGATAAGCGAAAACACAAAAAGAGAGGATTAATCCGTATGCAAATAACAGTAAGAAAGCCCACCGATTCAGAAGTAATTGAAATGAAAAAAATGCCCACATGGGGATGCGGAATTTCGGTGTTTGATTGGCATTACGATAGCGAGGAAAGATGCCTTATTCTTGAGGGCGAAGTAACCGTGAATTATGGGAACGGTGAGAGTGCAAGCTTTTCGGCAGGGGATTTCGTGATATTCCCTAAGGGGCTTTCCTGCGTTTGGAAAGTGAGTAAGGCAGTACAAAAACACTATGTTTTCATATAGAAAACATATGTAAACAATAATATTTACTTAATATAAGGTGAAAAATATGAATGAATTAGTAAGATGCTTTGGTAACACACCGCTATATGCGGATTACCATGATAATGAGTGGGGACGCCCTGTGCATGATGATCGCTTGCTTTTTGAGATGCTTATTCTTGAGGGTGCGCAGGCTGGCTTAAGCTGGGAAACCGTGCTTAAAAAGCGCGAATCGTATAGGCGCGCTTTTGATAATTTTGACGCTAAAAAAATTGCAAAATACGATGATGAGAAAGTGGAAAAACTTATGGTTAACGCAGGAATAATCCGCAACCGCTTAAAAATTAACTCTGCAATTATAAACGCAAGAATGTTTCTTGAAGTGCAAAAAACATATGGAAGTTTTGATAAATTCATATGGAAATATGTGGATTTTATCCCTATTGTAAATAGCCCCAAAAGCTATAGCGACTATAAGGCAAGCACGCCTTTATCCGATAAGATTAGCAAGGATTTAAAGAAACTTGGCTTTAAGTTTGTGGGTTCAACTATCATATACGCTTTTATGCAGGCGGTGGGAATAGTTAATGATCACTTGGTGGATTGCTTTGTGTATAAGGAATTAACTACTCAATAATAACCGCTTAATCACATAGATCTTTTTAAAAACCGCTTTCGGGCGGTTTTTCTTTTTGAGATTTTAAACCGCATTGCATAATTTTTACAAATAGGTAAAGAATAAGTTTGTATGGAAAATTTTAGGCATTCACGGGTTAAAGAGGAAATCTTTTTTCCAAAGCCTATTAGCGTTGAATCGGGGGGGTTGGGCAATGAAAGACCGCAAGCCTAATGAAGAATATATTAAACTTGTAAAAGAAACTATGCCGAAGTCAAGGCACATTAGCACCATGGTGAAGGCTTTTCTTGTGGGGGGTGCGATTTGCGTTTTCGGGCAGGGGATTTTTGATATTTTTAAGCTAATCTTTCCCGCGGTGGGTGAAGTTCAAATTAAAACCGTTACCACTATGACGCTTGTGCTTATCGCAGGTGTTTTAACGGGTTTCGGGGTTTACGATAAAATCGGACTTTTTGGCGGTGCAGGTTCGCTTGTGCCGATAACGGGATTTGCAAATTCCGTGGTTTCGCCGTCTATGGAACATAAGCGCGAAGGCGTTATTTTGGGGCTGTGTTCAAATATGTTTAAAATGGCAGGGCCTGTTATTGTTATGGCAATTGCCGTATCACTGCTTGCAGGAATCTCGGCGCTGATATTCCCCGCTTTCTTTAAAGCAGGCGCATAACGGGGGGTGGCTGATTATGAACGAACAAACCATATTTTTTAAAAATCCTGTGTTCGTTATGGACACGGCAACAATCGTGGGGCCAATGGAAACGGACGGGCCTATCGGTAAATATTTTGATAAGCATGTAGACGATGATATCTTGGGGCAAAAAAGCCACGAACTTGCCGAAAGCGCGTTTCACATTTACACCATTAAATTTCTAATGAACAAAGCGAAGATAAATGCGGAAGAAATTGATCTTTGCGTTTCGGGTGATTTAACAGATGAAATTTACGGCACGAACTTTGCCATGCGTGATTTAAAGATTCCTTTCCTTGGAATGTACAACGCTTGCGCCACATTCGGTTCGGCTTTAATTACGGCGTCCACATATGTAGACGGGGGTTATGCAAGGCGCGTAATCTGTTCTACCTCAAGCCACTTTGCATCTGCGGAAAGGCAATATCGGTTTCCGCTTGAGTATGGCGGGCAACGCACGCCCCTTTCACAATGGACGGTTACAGGTTGCGGTGCAACTCTTTTAAATAATAAATTCGGCAAAGTGAGGATAGACTGCGCAACGATAGGCAAAGTGGTGGACTACGGGGTAACCGATGCTAACGACATGGGCGCAGCAATGGCACCGTCCGCAAGGGATACCCTTGTAAAGCACTTTAGGGGGACGGGCAGGCGCGCAGATTATTACGATTTGGTGCTTACAGGGGATTTGGGCGAGGGCGGTTCAAGAATTCTAAAGGCACTTATGAAAGAGGAAGGGTATCCGCTTGGCGATAATTATTCTGACTGCGGAATTCTAATTTACAACCGCATGGCGCAAAAGGTGGAACAGGGCGGTAGCGGTGCAGGCTGTTCAAGCGTGGTTTTTAACGGATTCGTTTATAAAAAAATGATGAGTGGCGAATTAAAACGCGTGCTGTTAGTCCCCACGGGCGCACTGATTTCAAAAACTTCCACATTGCAAGGGCAACCGATTCCGGGGATTGCGCACGCAATAAGTTTTACTACAGAGGGATAATAAACCCCTGCGGGCTTTCTTATCCCTCTGAGTAGGGGGCAATTGTTCGGTAAACCTCACCGCCTGCCCCCTCTATTGCCGATAAATCGGCAATATTCACCTCTAGCGCGGATTTATTCACGACTAAAGCCTAAAATCCGTAAGGTGAAAAACAAAAAAACGCGGTTTTTCGTTTTTCCTTTGCTACCGCAAAGAAGTAGGCGGATTGCGCTGTCCGTTAAGGCTTAATAATTTCTTTTGCAACGCATTTACATATGGCAACAGTTTTAGTATATTTACAAGTTTTTTTAATCGGCGGACTGATTTGCCTAATCGGGCAAATTATTATGAACAACACCAAATTAACCCCTGCAAGAATTTTGGTAATGTTTATGCTTACGGGCGCGATACTTGAATTATTCGGAATCTTTAAATACCTTGAGGATTTCGGAAAAGCAGGCGCAACTGTGCCGATTACGGGCTTTGGTAGCCTTGTGGTTAAGGGCGCAATAAAAGGCGTTCAAGAAAAGGGCGTTTTGGGTGCAATCGGTGGCGGGCTTGAAATGTCGGCGGTTGTTCTTTCTGCGGTTATCATTATCGCGCTTATCGTGGGGTTAATCTTTCCTGCAAAAACTAAGAAATAGTAATTCAGATAAGTTTGTTTTCTAATTGCTAAAATTGTATTGCATTTGTGTGGTGAATGTGTTATTATTGGCATATACTATTTAGTAGTGAGGCAAAAAATGAAATCTGCAATGCTTAATATTAGAACAACCCCAGAAACCAAAAGAGCCATAGAGGAACTTTACGGCAGTTTTGGCATAACTGTTTCGGACGCGGTAAATATCTTTTTCAATAAATCCATTATTGAAAACGGCTTGCCCTTTGAAATGAAAATGCCGAGGTATAACGAAAAAACCGAAAAAGCTATTGCCGAAGCAAGAGAAATGAGAGGGAAGGGCGGGGGCTTTACGGATATTGACGAGCTGTTCAAGGAGCTGAAGGGCTAATGCTGAATATCAGAATCACGAATGAATTTAAGAAAAATTATCAAACGGCAGTTAAAAGGGGATTAGATATCGGGCTACTTGATAATGTAATCAAAGAATTGCGCCAAGGCAAAAAGTTAGACAAGAAATACAAAAATCACACGCTAAAAGGCGAATATAACGGCTTTCAAGAGTGCCACATTCAGCCCGATTGGTTATTGGTTTACGATATAGACGAAAATGAAATAACCCTTGTTGCCACAGGTTCACACTCTGATTTGTTTAGATAATTATCGCGCTTATCGTGGGGGCTAATTTTCCCCGCAAAAACGAAGAAATAGAACTGATAGAATTGCAATGTAAAACCAAAAAATAGCGGACTTATCCGCTATTTTTAATGTAAGTAAAATTTGCTTGGCTTTGGGCTATCCGTTATTTTCCTGAACGACTCATGTAAGTGCCTGTGCGTGTGTCTACGCGAATCATTTCGCCTTCGTTAATGAAGAGGGGAACTTGAATCACATAGCCCGTTTCAAGAGTGGCGCATTTTGAACCCGGTTGGGCGGTTGCGCCTGCTATTGAGGGTTCGCATTCGGTGATTCTTAAATCCACAAAGTTTTCGGGTTCAACGGAAAAGGCTGAACCTTTGTAAAACGCGACATCTACCACGGATTCTTCCTTAATGAAATAAAGCGAATCTTCAACCAAATCTTTGCTTAACGGAACTAAATCGTAAGTTTCGGTGTCCATGAAGTAAAATAAACCGTCATCCTCGTAGCTCAATGTCATTTTCTTGCGCTCAATGTGGGCAAGCTCAAACTTTTCGCTTGGATTAAAAGTTTTTTCAAGAACGCCACCTGTGATAACATTGCGGATTTTCGTCCTTACAAACGCCGCGCCTTTACCCGGCTTAACATGCTGGAATTCGCTGATTACCTGCACCGTACCGTCCATTTCAAATGTGATTCCTTTTCTGAAATCGCCTGCCATTATATAGCCCATATTTATGCTCCTTACCTTTAAGGTTCTTTATTGTAATATTATCAGCTTTTTATCGGTTTTTGTCAAGTTCTCAACGCTTGTTTCTTTAAAAAGAACAATATCTTCTATCCTTACCCCGAATTCGCCCTCAAAATACACCCCCGGTTCAACCGTGCAAAGCGCGTTCACTGGGATAATCCCTTCTTCCTTTTGATTTAAATTAGGCGGTTCGTGAACGGCTTTTCCTATTGAATGCCCCAAACCGTGGGTAAAAAACTTATCAAGATTCTGCTTTTTAAGATAATTCCGCGCAATAGAATCGCCGTCTTTGCCCACTATTCCTGCTTTAAGTTTTTTAATTGCCGTTTCCTGCGCCTTGAGGACATGGCGGTAAGCGTTTAAAAACTTTTCGCTTGTTTCGCCTATTGCAAGGGTACGGCTCATGTCCGAACAGTAGCCGTTACGCTTTGCGCCGAAATCAAGAAGAATAATGTCATTTTCTTTTAGTAAAAAATCCGCCCGTGGAACATGGTGGGGTTCACAGCTTCCTGCGCCGAAGCCAACAATAGTTTCAAATGCGGTTTCTTCCGCACCGCTACTTAGTAACATTGCGTTAATAATATCCGCGATTTCCTTCTCACTTACGCCCGCTTTTAAATACGGTAATATCTTTAAAAAAACCGAATCAGTAATTTTTTGAGATTCTTTTACTAAATAAATTTCTTGTTGTGTTTTTGCGCCGTTAATCATAGATATAGTATAAATAAATAATTGCATGAAGGCAATTATTTATAGGGCATAGGGCTTAGGGTATAGGGCATAGAGGTAGAAATGAAACGAGAAACGAGAAACGAGAAACGAGAAACATGGTGGATTCTAAAATCTCATTATTGAGGTGGTAGGCAACAGGCATGGAACAAATTAAAAATACACTTAAGGCACTTTTGGGCGAAAATCTTTTTAATGAGGTTGTTTCTGCTGTGAGGTTGGAACTTTTAACAGAAGTGCGGATTAGGCTTAATAAAAATATTGCGGTAAGAAACCGCAGTGAGAGAATTTTGTTAAATTTGGTGGCAGACGGCACATTATTGCAAAATATTGTAGCCAAGGCTACAAATTTCTCACTTTATGCGTACCAACACGAAATGGCTGAGGGGTATATCCGTTGCAACGGCGGTATTAGGATAGGGCTTGCCGGCAGGGGGGTGCATGAGGGCGGAAGAACGCAAGCGTTTAAAGATATTTCGGGGCTAAATATAAGGATTCCTCATGAAATTATCGGCTGTTCTTCGCCTTTGCAGGGGCTTTTAAACAATTTTAAAAACACCATAATCGTTGCACCGCCGTTTGCAGGAAAAACCACGCTTATCCGCGATATGGCGAGGGTGCTATCCGATAAACACGATGTAACGGTAATTGACGAACGCGAGGAAATAGCAGGGGGCTTAGGCGCAAATTATGAACTTGGCAGGTTTTGCGATGTGATTTCGGGCGTGCCTAAGGCTTATGCCTATGAGGGTGCTTTGCGTGCGCTTTCGCCTGAAATTATTGTGCTTGACGAACTTTTTCCCTTAAAAGATTTATCGGCGGTGCAGGATATTGCAAGATCGGGGGTTAAATTTTTGGCAAGTGTACACGGCGACAGCATTGATTCGTTCAGGCATAAATTTAAGGAACTTGCCGAACTGTTTTCCTGCGGTGTTTTGCTAAGTTATAAACCAAGGGTGGGTAGCATAGAATCAATTGTAAGATGGTAAAAATCATAATCGGCGCGCTTCTCATGGCGGTAATGGCGTATCTTGGGTTCGCAATAGAAAAGTATTACAAAAACCGCCACGGCTTGGTTAGTGATTTTTATGAATTTTTGCAGTACGCAAGCAGGGAAATTCAATTTCTTAAAACAGACATATTAACACTGATTTCAAATTTTAACAGCGGACGCGCAGGTGCGTTTTCAAAGGTTCTTGAAAGCGTGAAAGAAAGCGTGCAAAAGGGTGAAGAGATTAAAATTGATAATCCATTTTTGAACGCAAGCGAAAAACTTATGGTTAGCGGATTTTTCTTGGGAATTTCAAAAAGCGATTACTGCGAACAGGAAAAAGTGTTCAAAAGATATTTATCAGAAACGGAAAGCAAGCTAAAGCAAACGGAAAAGCAGAAAAAGAATAACGGCGAACTAATCAAAAAGCTGTTCATTCTAATAGGCGTGGGAATACTGATTATTTTAATCTAAGAGAACAAAAGAATTAGGATAAACAGTGTAAGGAACAAGAATTGCGGGGTGAAAGTTGATAAACGGAATTGATGTAATTTTTAAGATTGCGGGCGTGGGACTTGTTACCGCGATAATCAATAATATTCTTGAAAAAAGCGACAAAAAAGAAATCGCTACGCTTGTGTCTCTATCGGGCTTGCTTATTGTGCTGATGATGGTTGTGCAAATGGTTACGGGGCTTTTTGATTCCTTGAAATCAATATTTAACCTGTTTTAAAAAAGCACTTATAGAAATCCGTTAAGAATAAAGCCCTAAAAATATCCGTTAAAAATTATGATATTTAAAGTTATTGCGTTTGCCTTAATCGGCGTTTTCACCGTGGTGATTCTTAAGCAAGTTAAGCCCGAACTTGCGCTTTTTGCAGGCGTGGTTACTGGGATTTTAATTATCGTTGCCGTTCTTGGCGAACTAACGGGGATACTTGAAACTTTTCAGAATTTAACAGGCGGTTCGGTTAATAACGGACTTTTTGACGCGATAATGAAGATTATAGGAATAGGATATTTAACCGAATATGCTGCAAGCCTTTGCGAAGATTACGGTTCTGCTTCAATAGGCAAAAATGTACAGCTTGGCGGTAAGGTAACGATATTTGCGCTTGCCGTGCCTATAATTTTAACCATAATTGAGGCGGTGGGCGCATTGACGACATGAAGAAAATTTTACTTTTAAGTTTAATATGCCTTGCGCTTTTATCGCTTGCTTCGCATTCAGACGGCAGGCGCATTCACGCTTTTGCTAAAAGTTCGGCAGAAAGCGAACAAAGCATTTTGCCCGTTTCGGATATCGGCAAGGATTTAGAAAACGAGATAAACAAAGGGCTTAACGATTTAATAACAGGGGAACTTGAAAACTTTTTTAATGAGTTAGACAACGCAGGAAAGCACAATTTCGCCTCAAGTTTTAGAGGGCTTGTGGAAAAGATTTTAAAGGGCGAAACGGTATCCGCAGATACATTTTTGGCACTAATTTGGGGCGGTGTTAGGGATAATGTGTTTTCACTTACGGCTTCGCTTGTGACCATTGTTATCCTTTCGGTGTTCTTTGGAATATCTAAAAATATCAATTCAGGGTTCGTAAAGGAAAGCACAGGGCAGATTATTTATTATATGATTTATGCTTCGGTAATCGCGGTGCTTTGCGCCATGCTTAATTCGGTTATCCTTGATGTGAAAAGGGTGATAACCTTAATTTCGCGCCTTGTGGAAATATCTTTCCCTGTGCTGTTGACGCTTATGACTGCCATGGGCGGATCGGCAAGTGCGTCCGTCTATCAGCCTGCCACGCTGATTATCACAAAAGTTGTGGTAAATGTGATTGAATTCGGAATCTTACCGCTTTTTTACGGTGCAACCGTGTTCACAATTATCGGCAATCTTACCAATAATGTGAAACTTGAAAAACTTACAAATTCATTAAAATCTATTGCAAAATGGGCGTTGGGGGCAATGTTCGGGGTGATAACCGCGCTTTTAACCGTGCAAGGTGTGGTGGGCGCGAGTATAGATACCGTTTCAATCCGCAGTGCAAAATTCGCGCTTTCAAGCTATGTCCCTATTCTTGGCGGATATTTATCTGAGGGGTTTGACATTATCATGGCTTCCGCTTTTCTTCTTAAAAACGCAGTGGGGCTGGCTTCGGTAATCATTTTATTTATAATAATTTTAGGGCCTGTGGTTCGGCTTGTTAGCATGGGGCTTTTAATGAAATTAACCGCAGGAATAATTGAACCAATGGCGGATTCACGGATTTCAAACCTGCTTTACGCAACCTCAAAAAACATATCCATTTTAACCGCGATAGTTTTGGGCTTGGCGTTTCTTGTGTTTTCAGTATTTTTATTGATAATATTCACATTTAATATGGGGGTGGCGTAATGGCAGGATATTTTATGGGAATTGCAGGCGCAATCGTACTCACAACCCTAATTGATGTTCTTCTTGCAGAGGGCGAAACCAAAAAATATGTAAAGGGAATTGTGGCGCTTTTGGTTCTTGGCGCAATAATCGCGCCTTTGCCTGCGCTACTTAATAAGGATATTGATTTCACATTTCAAAACCCAAGCTATCAAGTAACTGAAAATCCGCAAATGAACGAAAATTATCTTAATAGGATTTATATGGAACGATATAAGGCTTACGAACTTAATTGCCAAAACCTTTTAAAAGCACACGGCATTGAGGGCGCAAAAGTGAGGATAGATATAGCAAACATAAACGGCAAGGTGGAAATCCTTACTGCAAATGTGGATTTAAGTAATGCACACTCTCAAAACGGCATTAACAGAGATTTTGTTCTTGACACAGTTGCGTTTGCATTAAATATTGATAGGGGAAAAGTGGTTATTACATAATGCAAGGCGTTATGTGCCAGCGCACAATGCACAGCGCACAGCGCACAATGAAGGAATCTAAATCTCATTATTAGTTAATTAATCCACAATTCTGAATTCTGCATTCTGAATTCTGAATTATAAAAAAGAGGTAAATCGTGAAAGAAAAACTTAAAACCATTGTTCAAAAACTTAAAACAGTAAAGCACATTGAAATTATTATCGGTGTGGTGGCTATTTGCGTGATTGTGCTTATTTACACAGGGGTAAGCGGTTCACAGAGTAAACGGCAGGACGCGGGCATGGCAAACGCGCCTCAAACTTCGCAGGATAGCAGTGTGTTCGGGGGGATTGAGGCAAAACTTGCCTCTGCGCTTTCGCGGATAAACGGCGCAGGCAAAACTGAAGTGGTTATCACATTTTCAGGTTCGCCCGAATTAGTAACCGCTAACACCATTAACCGCCACACAAGCAGTACGGGGACTTCCTCAACTATCACCGAAACAATTTCGCCCATTATGCTTGGCGGAAACCCCGTTATATTAAAGGAAGTAATGCCCGCCGTTGTGGGTGTGCTTGTGGTGGCTGAGGGCGCGGATAATATTAAGGTAAGGCTTGAACTTTTAAGGGCGGTTCAAACCGTGCTTGGCGTAAGCCCCGATATTGTGCAAATTTCGGCAATGGGGAAATAACAGCGCACAATGCACAGCGCACAGCGCACAGTGAAGGAATTATTTTTCAGCGCACAACGCACAGCGCACAGCGCACAATGAAGGATCAATTAACTAATAATGAGATTTAGAATCCACCCCTGTATCCTGCACCCTG
>Ga0123356_10002150_pt1 | contig 21244 bp, 20 predicted proteins | sample TergutEmb28metaG_2_FD_92546 | JGI IMG/M metagenome (GOLD analysis project Ga0123356, IMG submission 92546) | Embiratermes neotenicus P3 segment gut microbial communities from Petit-Saut dam, French Guiana - Emb289 P3 | ecosystem: Host-associated > Arthropoda: Insects > Digestive system > Gut ... | reverse complement strand
GCCTATTTTGATTCCTACCGCGAAATCCATATCGTGCAGTATACGAAGACCCTGATTTACATTCCGCGCAAGATAAGGCTCGGGATTTGCCTTATTCACGGGCATTTGGTGGAAAGGTTTTTCGTATATTTCGCGGAACATAGGGTGTTTTTCTATAGTATATTTTGTAATCAGAAACATGTCATACGCCGTGGTATAAAAGTCTTCCTCGTACAGTCCGCTTGCGTTGGTGAAATTCGTGTTAAGACAGCCGAGTTCCAACGCTTTCTCGTTCATCATGTCTATAAAGGCAGGAATACTGCGCCCGCCCGCGTTATAGGCGAGAATGTTCGCCGCTTCACAGCCCGACGGAAGCATTAAAGCGTAAAGGCAGTCAAGGTAGCTTAGATTCGCTTGCCCCACTTCGATTCCGGCGATTGCCGCACCGTCGAAATTAGGGTCGCCGTTTTCAAAATCGGCGAACGCCTCCGGAGTGACTTCAACTATAGCATTTAGGTCGCCTATATTATCCATAACCACAAGCAGAGTCATTATTTTCGCTATGGAAGCCGGCGGGTATTTTACATGCTCGTTCTTAGCGAAAACCGTGGTATCAGTTTCAACGTTATACATATACACTCCGCCGCTGTAAAGCGCGGGTGGCGGCTGTACTCTCGCGGGTGAAGGATTTAAGACGGGGACAGCAGGGGGAAGGTCAACCGGCTCGGGAGCGTTTTTCGGGATGTCGAGGGTGACATCCCCTGCCTGATGCTCTAAAATAACCGGTTCTTCGAGCGGCGCACATGCCGTCAGCAGAATAATCGCCAGTATAAAAACAAGGCTTCTTCTCATTTATTTCACCACAATGTTTACAAGCTTATCTGTCACTACTATTTCCTTTACAATTTCTTTTCCGCTTATTGCCGCGCTGATTATATCATTAGCTTTTGCGGCGGCGAGCATAACGCTCTTTTCCGCACCGCTTTCAATCATCATGCGGTCTTTGATTTTACCGTTAACCTGAAGCACTATTTCTATTTCGTCAAATACGCAAAGCTCGGGGTCAAAGTCGCACCATTTTTCCTTATGCACTAAGCCAAAGCCGAGGTTTTCAAACATTTCGGAAGCCAAATGCGGCGCGAAAGGCGACAGCAGAATTAAAAAAGTTTTAAGCTCGGCACGTGTAATTTCACCGATTGAATAAATTTCATTAATCAGCGTCATCATCGCCGCGATTGCGGTATTGAATTTCAGCTCCTCAATGTCCTCGCTGACTTTTTTTATAGTCCTGTGCATGGAGCCTGCTAATTTTTCGGAATATTCATCGCCGTCTTTCAAAAGCGCGGTAAGCCCCCACGTGCGGTCTAAGAAGCGCTTACAGCCTTTAACGCCCGCTGTGTTCCAGATTGCAGTTTTTTCAAAGTCCCCTATAAACATTTCATACAGGCGCACGCTGTCTGCGCCGGTTTCGGTAATTAATATATTCGGGTCAACCGTGTTTCCTAAGGATTTTGACATTTTGAAGCCGTCTTCCCCCAGAATCATGCCGTGCGCGGTGCGCTTGAGATACGGCTCGGGAGTATTGACTTTATCTATGCCGAACAGGAACTTATGCCAGAAGCGGGAGTAAAGCAAATGCAGGGTCGTATGTTCCATGCCGCCGTTGTACCAGTCCACAGGGAGCCAGTATTCGAGCGCTTCTTTCGACACGAATTCTTCATTGTTAAGCGGGTCGGCATAGCGTAAATAATACCACGATGAGCCTGCCCACTGCGGCATTGTATCAGTTTCTCGCTTTGCCGCACCGCCGCAGGTCGGGCAGGTAGTGTTAATAAAGCTTTCAAGGGTAGCCAGCGGCGATTCACCCGTGTCGGTCGGCATATAATTGTCAACCTCAGGAAGCATTAAAGGAAGCTCACTCTCGGGTACGGCAACACAGCCGCATTTTTCACACCACACTACCGGAATCGGCTCACCCCAGTATCTCTGCCGTGAGAAAACCCAGTCACGCAGTTTATAATTTATTTTCTTTTCACCTTTGCCGGTTTCTTTGAGCCATTTTTTTATTGCCGACTTGGCTTCGGGGACGCTGAGGTTATCTAAAAAGCCGGAGTTAACCATAATGCCCTCGTCAGTGTCAAGCACAAAGGCTTCTTTTGTAATATCGCCGCCCAACACAACTTCAACAATCGGCAGGTCAAACATTTTCGCGAATTCCCAGTCGCGCTGGTCATGCCCCGGCACAGCCATAATTGAGCCTGTTCCGTAGCTCATCAGCACATAGTCCGAAACGAATATAGGTATCTCTTTCTCGGTCACAGGGTTGATTGCCGAAACGCCGAGAAGCTTTATTCCCGATTTTTCCTTTGCTTTTTCGCTTCTGTCAAGGTCAGATTTACGCGCCGCCTTGGCGGCATAATCACGGATTTCCGCTATGTTTGAAAGCTTGTCAGCCCATTTTTCAACGTATGGATGCTCGGGCGCAATTACCATATAAGTCGAGCCGAAAAGGGTATCAGGGCGTGTTGTGTAGACTCGGAGAATATCGCCCTCGGTAGTTGGCACCACGCCTGTCGGCGTGGTGCGGAAATCCACCTCTGCGCCGGTTGAGCGTCCTATCCAGTTGATTTGTGACTCGGTAACGCGGCTTGGATAATCAACATCGGCAAGCCCGTCTATTAATTCCTGCGCGAACTCGGTAATTTTCAGCATCCACTGGCTTTTTACTCTGCGCACAACCTCACCGTGACACCGCTCGCACTCGCCGTTAACGACTTCTTCGTTAGCAAGCACAACCTTGCAGTCTACGCACCAGTTAACCGCCATTTCTTTTTTATAAGCCAAGCCGTTCTTGAAAAGCTGCAAGAAAATCCACTGCGTCCATTTGTAATAATCGGGGTTGGTGGTGTCAACCTCACGCTGCCAGTCAAAAGACCAGCCGAAGCTTTTGCACTGCTCGGTGAATTTTCTTACATTATTCTCGGTGACGGTTTTGGGGTGGATTTGATTCTTTATTGCGAAGTTTTCAGTCGGCAGACCAAAAGCGTCCCAGCCAATGGGGAACAGCACGTTGTAGCCCTGCATACGGCGTTTGCGTGCTATTATATCCATTGCGGTATAGGGGCGCGGATGCCCCGCGTGTAAGCCCTGCCCTGACGGATAGGGGAATTCTATAAGCGCGTAGAACTTAGGTTTATTATGGTCGATTTCGGCATGGAAGGTATGATTCAGCTCCCAATAATCCTGCCACTTTTTTTCAATCGTTGTAAAATCGTATTTACTGTCCATTTTGTTTCCTTTCGACGGGCGATTAATAATCGCCCCTACATTATTGTGTAAATAATTTCCTGTTTTTCCAAATCATTGTGACACCGCTGAAAACTGTCAGCGCGGCGCAGATGTATATAAGTATATCGCACACAGTATAAACCGTCAAGGCATAGCATCTATTTTCGCCCCATGTTTGTAAATTTAAAAAGTTGAATTTGAACCAATCGAAAAACGTGTGTAATACTAATATCGCTATAATCGCGACCATAGTAAACGCAGTCTTAATCTTGCCCCATATATCTGCCGCAATAACAGCTTCTTTGTTCTTTTCGACAACTGCAAGTCTGAAACCTGTTACGATAAATTCTCGCGCGATTATTACGATTACAGCCCATGCGGGAATCCAAAAAACATTTATAAAACAAACCAATGCGCTAATCACTAATATTTTATCAGCAAGCGGGTCTAAAAATTTACCGAGGTCAGTAATCATATTAAATTTTCTTGCAATGAAGCCGTCAAGCCAATCGGTTATACTGGCAAGCATGAATACAATTATAGCCCATATATACGAAAGGTATACAGTTTGATTCCATATTACAGGGGTAGATGTATACAATAGCCATACAAACAATGGAATCATTAGTATTCTTAAAATCGTCAGGCGGTTTGCCCAGTTGAGTTTCATATCGCTTCTCCAATCAGATTATTGTCGATTACGTCTGTAATTTTAACATTCACAAAGTCGGAAGTTTTTAAGTTTTTGCCTTTGAAATAAATCATTCCGTCTATTTCGGGGGCGTACATATAACTGCGCCCGAAGTACATTTCAAAATACCTGTCATACCCCTCAACCACGACCTCAAACTCGCGATTAACAAGTTCGGCGTAGAACTCGCCCATGCGGATTTCCTGCTGCTCGTTTATAACCTCGGCGCGGTGACTGCGCTCTTTTTCGTCTACCTGTTCAAATCCTGCCGCTTTGGTGTCTTCTTCTTCCGAATATGCAAAACAGCCTAACCGCTCGAATCTAACATTGTTCAAAAACTCCGCAAGCTCGGTGAATTGTTCTTCCGATTCCCCCGGGAAGCCGGCGATTACAGTCGTGCGGATTACTATTCCGCGAATTTCATTCCGCAGTTTTGCAATCAAGTCCCACAGTGTCTGCTCGTTGCCCTTGCGGTTCATGGCGCGGAGAATTTCCTCGTTGCAGTGCTGAATAGGTATTTCTATATATTTCACGATTTTTTCTTGCTTTTTCATCGTCTGAATAAGCTCGTCGGTGACTTTATCGGGATAGCAATATAGTAATCTAATCCACTTGATTTCCTCGATTTCACAAAGCCTGTTCAGAAGCTCGGAAAGCGTATAGCCATTGCATAAATCCGCGCCGTAATTGGTCGTATCCTGCGAAATTATAACGAGTTCCCGCACGCCTTTTTCAGCTAATTCCCGCGCTTCCGCGACTATATTTTCGAGCTTGCGTGAGCGGAATTTTCCTCTGATTAAAGGTATAGCGCAATAGGAACAATTATTGTCACAGCCGTCGGCGATTCGCAAATAGGCGTAATGCGGAAGCGTTGAAAGCAGGCGTTTCCCCTCCATATTGAGGGCTTCCGGCTCGGTAAAAGCGCAGACTTTTTTGTCTAAAAGCACCGAATTAATCGCCTCAACTATATCGTCATTTTTGCCGATTCCGAGAATTGCGTCAACCTCAGGAAATTCGCTCTCCATCTGCTCTTTGTAGCGCTGGGGAAGACAGCCGGTGACGATGATTTTTTTATTTATGCCGTCTTCTTTGCGCGCGACGGCTTCAAGTATTTCGGCGATTGCTTCTTCTTTCGCGCTTTGAATAAAGCCGCAGGTATTTATGATTACAACGTCCGCAAGCCCCGGTTCTGAAACCAAACCGAAGCCCGCACTCACTATTTTTTCAAGCATTAATTCCGCGTCGCACTGGTTCTTCGGACAGCCGAGCGAAACTATGCCAATTTTGCCTACTTTTGCGTTGTTTTGCATTTTTTACCTTTCAGTTTTATTATGCTAATGATTACTACAAGTAAAACAGCACCGACGGCAAGTGGTATATGCAATTTAGAATCATCTTCTACAATGTAGGGAGAATAAATAAACTCTTTTATTATTTCCGCAACAACTAATTCTTCAGCATTAATCTCATCTGTAACAATTTGCCCTGTAGTAATATCAAAATATATTGTTTTTTCTTCTAATGTAGTGACAGACAATATATTACCATTATAAAATGTTCTATAGTCGCCATAGTCCCATTGAATGTTTGAAACGTTATGATTAGCGTTTGGAACTTTTGTCATTAGGTCTGTTATTTCATAACTATGGTACATTTCTCCATACGCATAAAAACTAATAGCCGGTGCGGTCGGTATTTTTTCGTTACCCTCAACATATCCACTGACCCTGCGAGGAATATAAGCAAAATATATTCCGCAATCCGACAAATGAAAACCATATGAAAATTCTATACTAAAATCTTCGTCTAATAAATAAATTGCTTCATAAGGTTCTTCGTTGATATATAAACCGGATTTTTGAAATGATTCATAAGAATTTCTATTATATAACATAACAAAAACCTTGTCGCCGCCGTCCACTTCGATTTTATACAGAGTCGGCATCGGTGGGGGAATGGCATAAACATTGAAAAAAGCTACACTCACTAAAACACACACGACAACCACCACTGCCACAGCTTTTTTCATGCTTTCACCTTTCTGTCGTCATGTAGGGGCGATTATTAATCGCCCGCAAAAATGCACTGTTTCGGGCGATTATTAATCGCCCCTACATTTCGCTATCGCCGTTTTTATATCATCATAATCATATCCGCGGCGGGCAAGCGCGTCGGTGGTTTTTTTTATGCCCTGCCAATCGTCAAGAAAATCCGTGTATTTCCGCTCGATTATTCCCGCTATTATTTCTATGATTATTTCCTCGTCATAATGCTCCAATGCGGCGTTAATTACCTCGTCGGACAAGCCTTTTTGCTTCATTTCCCAGCGTGCTTTTCTTATACCGTAATGTTTACTCTCGATTAAAACACCGGCAAATTTCTCGGCGTATTTTTCGTCGTCCTGATAGCCAAGCTCGCGAAGCCATTCAAGGGCTTTTTTGCAGGTTTCAACGTCGTAGTATTTCCCGAGCTTTTTGAGAATCTCGCCGCCGCTGTGGTCGCGGTAGGAAAGAATTTTCAGAGCATGGGTTTTAGCTTTGTCAAAGTCGTTGCTAAGTTCCATGAATTAGCTCTTTTTTCCGCAGTCTGAGCATTTTTTGAGTAGTGACAGCTTGCCTCCGCAGTAGTAGCACAGACCTTTTTTCTGCCACTCTTTTTGATTCTTGCGGTATTCCTGCTCTTCTTCGATTAGGCGCTGTTCTTCCTGTGCCTTGAGCTTTATTTCGGCGCGTCTTTGCTCGGCTTGCAGTTCGCGCTGTTCCTTTTCTTTTTTACGCCGTTCTTCTTCTTCTTTCTTTTTTTCTTCTTCCTGTAGGCGCGCTTCTTCTTCAAGCTTGCGCCTTTTTTCCGCTATTCTGCGTTCTTCCTCTTCTTCCTGACGCCTTACTTCTTCCTCCTGACGCCGCAGGGCTTCTTCCTTTTGCTTATGGCGGTTGATAATTATACGGTTAAATGATTCAAGAGCGGTTCTATAGTCTTCACTGGCATAACGCAGTGCTTTATTGAAGTTGGATTTCTCTGTCAGTATAACATCCTGATTCGCCATATTTGCTTCGCAGGTGGCTTTCAGTTCAACGCAAAGCAAGCCGATATACGCCCGCGCATACTCGGGATTAATGTCAAGCGCGTTATCGAATTTCTCGCCCGCTTTTGCCCACTCGGAATCTTCCAAAAATGCAAAGCCGCGCTTTGTCAGCGATTCGGCAGATATGCCGAGAATGGCAGTGTGTCCTGCTGTCGCGCTTTCATCCATAGGTGTGGTGACAATAAAGGGCTGTTCGTCTGATTCGTCGGCTTCAGGCTCCTCGGCTTCCTCAGCTTCTTCTTCTACAGGCGGGGGCGCAGGCGCAAGCGTAGGCACGGGCGCAGAATAAGGCTCGTCGTCCGCCACATGCAGTTCATTAAGCTCAGCGATAAGCGAGCGAAGCTTCTCCTTAGCCACGGGAATCTGCGATTTTATCCTGTTATAATCCACTAAAGAATCAACAATGATGCCCTCTTCTTCTGCCCGTTGTTCTTCCTCCTGAAGGAATTCATAGGCGGCTTTTATTCTTGCTTCCAAGGAAGAAATCGCCGCTTGTATTTTTTCTATTTTTTCCATTGGTTCACCCTCCTGCTACTGTAATTATGATGGTAAGCCTACAACTCGTCAGGCGAGAATTCTTCAAAATTATCGTCAGCTTCAACTATGACGGTTTTCTTTTTAGTTTTTTTGGATTCAATCGGAGCGTCGGGGACGCCGCTCCCTACATCGGGTTCGTCAGCGGAATTTGGCGGGGCGTCGGGGACGCCGCCCCCTACAGTTGCTGCCGCTTCGCGGACTTTTTGCTCTATTTCGCTCATTACGTCGGGGTTCTGCGAGAGGAATTCTTTGGCGTTTTCGCGCCCCTGTCCGAGCCTTTCCTCGCCGTAATAGAACCACGCGCCGCTCTTTCTTGTCACGCCTATTTCTGTCGCTATGTCAAGGATTTCACCGTCTTTTGAAATACCTTTGCCGAAAATCATGTCGAACTCACAGGACTTAAAGGGCGGCGCGACTTTATTTTTCACTACCTTGCACTTTGTCCGTGCGCCGACCATATCTGTGCCGTCTTTAATCGGCTCGCCTTTTCTGACTTCGATTCTGACAGATGCGTAGAACTTTAAGGCGCGTCCGCCCGGCGTGGTTTCGGGGTTTCCGTAGCCGCCGATTTTCTCGCGGATTTGATTTATAAAAATCGCTACTGTATTTGTTTTTGAAATTACGCTCGTAAGTTTTCTGAGTGACGAGGACATCAGCCGAGCCTGCATACCGACGATTGCGCTTCCCATTTCGCCCTCGATTTCGGCTTTTGTGGTCATCGCCGCCACGCTGTCAAGTACGATTATATCCACCGCTCCCGAACGCGTCAGCGCTTCTATTATTTCAAGCGCCTGTTCGCCTGTGTCCGGCTGAGAAACTATGAGCTGGTCTATATCTACGCCCAGCGCCTTTGCATAAATAGGGTCAAGCGCGTGTTCCACGTCTATGAACGCCGCTATGCCTCCGGCTTTCTGCGCTTCTGCGACGGCGTGCAGTGACACCGTGGTTTTCCCGCCGCTTTCCGGCCCGTAAATCTCTGTTATTCTGCCTTTTGGAAGCCCGCCTATTCCGAGGGCTATGTCAAGTGTGAGCGAGCCTGTCGGTAGCGATTCCACGTTCATTTTGCTGTGTTCACCGCTCATGTACATAACCGCGCCCGCCCCGAATTGTTTTTCAATATGTGCGATGGCGGTTTGCAAGGCTTTCTGCTTCTCGTCCGAACTTGCGCCGGTGTTAGTGTTTACGGTCTTTTTAGGTGCTTCTTTTTTCGGCATTTTTAGTTTCTCCTCAGTTTTAATGTTATATTATTCCGCTCGGCAATTTCTTCAAAAAGTCTTACGGCGTTTTCTTTATTTATCCGCTTCATAACAACCTTTATATCGTTTAAATCTAACAGGTTAACAGCAAGGCAGAAGAAGCTTTTGCGTCTGCCGTTATCGTGTTTTTCAAGCAGTTCTTCGAGAATTTTCACTTTCTCTTTCAGCTCCGCTATGTAATTTTCAAAGCCGTTTTGCCTGATTTTATCAATGTCGGAAAACTGATTTTTATGCGTAATGAAAGAATCCGCAAGGTCGGCGCCTTCATATTTTTTACAGGGATATTCATCGCAATCCCAACAGCCCTCAAGCTCCTTACGCTGACAGCATGACAAGATTCCGCAGGGCGGATGCACCTTTGAAAAGCCCTCTCCCGCACAGCCGGGGCATCTTGACGAGCCGGCGGTATAGTAGCGCGGGCATAAGCCGCAGTTCAGTCCGCACGCCGCAAAGAGCGGCTCTTTTCTAATTTTATACTGCATAAACTATTCTCTCGTTGTATAAACTATCCGCTCGATTCCTGAGTAGTCTTTTTTTATTTGCGGTGCGCTGAGGACAGCGCACCCTACACGCATTATTTCTGCAACCGCCTGTGCCTGCCCGGCTCCCACTTCAACCGCGAACAATCCGCCTTGTTTTAATTTCCCGCCCCATATTTCAAAAATTCTGCGGTAAAAATCAAGTCCGTCCTCACCGCCGTACAGTGCAATTTCCGGCTCGTGCGTAACTTCGGTTTGCAATTCCTGCATTTCTTTTTTTGAAAGATACGGTGGATTTACAAGTATACAGTCAGCTTCTTCAAAGTTAAATTCAGGCTTTAAAACATCATCTTTTATTATTCTGATTTTACTTTTATGAAAATCCGCGTTTTGCTTTAAATACTCGATAGCTTCATCTGAAATTTCAACCGCGATTACCCCACAGCCGATTTCATTTGCCAGCGTAATCCCGACACAGCCGCTCCCCGCGCAGAGGTCATAAACTGTTTTGGGTTTATATTCTTTCGCTAAATCTACCAGAAACTCTGTTTCGGGGCGGGGAATCAGCACGCCTTTTCCGACTTTAAAATTATACCCGTAAAACTCCCACTCGCCTAAAATATACTGCAAAGGCTCGCCGTTTTCGCGGCGTTCGAGCAACGCCGAAAGGTCTTCGCCGCTCTTTTTTGCAAACTCGCGTAGCCATTTTTCTTCGTTACAGCTGTCAGCCGGCGCAGAGGTGTTAAGCACCGGCAAAAACGCCGCGATTGCAATTTCAAGTTGCCCGTCGTCCGGTTCTTTGGTCGTCAGTCTTTGAATTCCCAGCCCCGGCGCGGAAATGATTCGCATGATAATATTTTTGTCGTACCTACCCGCAAGCTTCAAAAGCTCGTAGGAAATCCCGACTAATACCGGCAGAAACGCTAATTTCAAAACCGTGCGAATACAGTCCGCGATGAATTTATTTACGCCGAATGTTTCAACGAAAATCTCGCTGTTTATCGGCAGAATCGAGTAAAATAAAATGCTAATCGCAAGCGTCAGAAAGATAAAACTCGTTCCGCAACGCGGGTGAAAACGCCTGTGCGTTTTTACAGTTTCGACGTCAAGCTCTGCGCCCATCTCATGCGCGAAAATCGTTTTATGCTCCGCGCCGTGATACTCAAAGGTTTTGCGGACATCTTTCATCAGGGAAGTAAGGCAGAGGTAAATAATGAAAATTGCAATTTTTATTATACCCTCAAAGAACGAGCGCCACGCGGTAAGGTCGGCGTCGGAGAAAAGCAGGGTGATTCCCGTGAAAATCCATGTAGGCACGAACATGAAAAGCAACAACGCAAACGACACGCCAAGCACTACGGCGATGACCATTATGACGGTCATAAGCTTGTCGCCGAGCTTCTCCATCAGCCATTTCTCGAACTTGCTCGTCGGCTCCTCGTCCTCGTCAAACGCGCCTGAAATTTCCGCAGATTTCATCATATATTTATAGCCGTCGCGCATTTGTAAAATAAAGTTGAAAACACCGCGAATAAAAAACACTTTTTGAAACCATTTTTTCTTCGGCAGTGTCCATTCCTCAACGTGAATCGAACCGTCTTTTTTGCGGACAGCCATTGCGGCTTTTTTCTCGCCGCGCATCATTATGCCGTCGAAAAGCGCCTGCCCGCCTATTTTCGCCTGTTTAGCAACTTTATCGCTCATTGTACATTGTTCCTTGTTCATTGTTAATTGATTTCACGGGTAGTGTTATTTTTACTGTAGTGCCTTTGCCCTGCTCGCTTTCTACAATAAGCGTTCCCTCGTGCATCATAATTATTTCATCTGCCACTGCCAGTCCGATTCCCGAACCGCGCACAGAATTATTCGCCTTGAAAAATCTGGTTTTCACTTTCGACAAATCACGCGCCGAAATCCCGCAACCGTTGTCAGTTATGCTGATTATAAGTTTGGTTTCATATGATTCGGCGATGTTCGCATTTACGGTTACTGTGCCATTTTCACTTGCGCCGGAATACTTCACAGCGTTGTCAATAATGTTTATAAAAACCTGCCGTATTCTATTCTTGTCGCCGTAAATGAGCGCGACAAAATCGGGTTCGTTGTAGGTTAATTCGATTTGCTCTTTTTTCGCCTTCTCGGCGTAAACCGAAACAGCGTCCGCAAGCTCGGCAAGCACGTCCATGTTAGACTTTTGCAGTTTTAAGCGCCCGCTCTGCATCTTCGAGAAGTCAAGCAAATCTTCAACCATTTCTGATAATCTTGTAGTTTCAGAGGTGATTACTCTCATGCCCTTTTCAAATGATTCGTCTTCTTTCCCGCCCTCAAGTATTGTTTCGCTCCAGCCGCGGATAGCTGTTAGCGGCGTCCTGAGTTCATGTGAAACCGAGGAAATAAAGTCGTTTTTAATTTTTTCCGAGTTTTCCAAATCATCAGCCATAGAGTTAAAAATCAAACAAAGCTCGCCGATTTCGTCATTTTTCTTTTTTACTTCAACACGGTCGGAGAAGTCCCCTGCCGCAAGTTTCTTGGCAGAATCCCCGACTTGCCTGAGGGGCGATACTATCGAACGTATAAAATACATGCCGAGAAATAATACGAACAGCATTACTCCTGCGCTGAGGATTGCTATAATAAGCGTCGTGGTATAAATCTGCGTATCTACCCTGTCAAGGGAGGTGACTACTCTGATTGCGTCGTAGACCTCGCCCGAGAGCATAACCGTCACAGCCATGTATCGCTCTGAATTAGGCAGGAAGCCGACATATTCCGCTATTCTGCCATCGGAAGCTCTTGCTCTTTCGTAGTCGGGCATTTCGTGCGCTTTTTCAGGGGAGAAGCCGCCGGAGGTCAGGTCAATTCTGCCGTCTGCGGTAATCGCCATAAGCTCCATGTGATTTTTCTTATCGAACTCTTCTATAGAGCGGCGCATTTCCGGCGCGTAGTCCTCCATGTAGGACAAAATCCCGTGAACTATATTCGCCTGTGTGCCGAGATACTGCCGAACCGCGCCGTAGTAATAATTACGAAGCGCGAAATAAACGCTCACGTTTACAATCAGCAAAAAAACCGCGACAACGCTGAAGCTGTTAATAAACCATCTTGTGGCAATACTTTTACGTGCCATTAAATCCCACCTTGTAGGGGACGCCCTGTGTGGCGTCCCGTTTGCCGAACGGGTATATCGGGCGACCACATAGGGTCGCCCCTACGCAAATTGTACATTGTTCATTGTCAATTGTTAATTGTCCGTCGCCCATTTGTAGCCGTAACCCCAAACGGTTTGAATATAAACCGGCGAGGACGGGTCATCTTCTACCTTCATACGAAGCCTGCGTATATTTACATCTACGATTTTATCGTCGCCGAAATATCCCTCGCCCCAAATATGCACCAAAATGCTCTTTCTGTCAAGCGCGACGCCGCTGTTCTTGATGAAATATTCCATGATTTGATATTCAACCTGCGTCAGGTCGATAATCTCGCCGTCTTTCATAATGACTCTGCTCTTGGTATTAACCGAGAAAGGCCCTGAAGTAAGCTCCTTGCCGTTTGCGCCTGTGGAAGCGTTTAAGCTTACGCGGCGGTAAATCGCGTCTACTCTCGCCACAAGCTCAGAGGGCGAAAACGGCTTAGTAACGTAATCGTCCGCGCCTATGGTAAGACAGGTTATTTTGTCCATTTCCTGCGATTTTGCCGACAACATGATTATGCCTATAGAGTTGCTCTCTTCGCGAATCTGCTTGCAGACTTCGGTTCCGTCGATTCCCGGCATCATTATATCGAGCAGCGCGACATCAAACGGACGGATGCTTTCGTCGGCAGAATTCTGCGCCTTTTTAAATTCTGCCAGTGCTTTCTCGCCGGAATTAACGTCAACAACTTCATAATCGGCGCGTTTTAAATTAATCACAACAAAGTCGCGTATAGCGTCTTCATCCTCGCAAACTAAAATTTTCTTCATAAAAAACCCTCGCTGTAGGGGCGCGCATTGCGCGTCCGTTGATTTGGCGGACGACGGTTTTATTCCACCGAAATTATATAGTAATAAATGGGCTGACCGCCGCTTACCAAGCCTATTTCAATATCGTCGCTGACCTTGTCGCGCAGTGTTTCAAAGGTTATTTCCGCTTCCTCATCGGTCACGTCCGAGCCGTAAAGCACCGTGATATATGTCGTATCGCCTTTAATCATTCTGCGGGTAAGTTTAACCAAAGCCTTTGAAACATCTTTTTCAGTGAAAGCAAGCTTGCCGTTTTCCATTGCGATAATATCGCCGGACTTAATTTTCTTGCCCTCGAAAAGGCTGTCCCGCGCCGCGTAAGTCACCGCGCCCGTCCCGACTTTATCGAGGGCTTTGGTCATTGCGACGCTGTTTTCGCTGATTCCTATAGTTTCGTCGAAGCAGAGCATAGCTGACAAGCCCTGCGGAATCGTCCGCGATTGTAAAACTATAACGTTTCTGTCAGCTAATTTTACAGCCTGTTCAGCCGCCATAATTATATTCTTGTTATTCGGGAGTACAAAGACGTTATGCGCGGGCGTGGCGAGAATGGCTTCGAGAATATCTTCCGTGGACGGGTTTTGGGTCTGCCCGCCGCGGACTATGCAGTCTACGCCCAAGTCTTTAAATAAACCTTCAATCCCTGCGCCGTTAGCCACAGCCACAAAGCCGTATTTTTTGTCGGGGCGCTGAGGCTTGAGCGAACGTTGCTTCTGAAGCTCGGCTTTGACCGCTTCCTGCTTGTGCTGTTCCCTCATGTTTTCGATTTTTATATTAGTCAGCGCGCCGAATCTCAGTCCGGATTCAAGCGCGTTGCCGGGGTTTTCTGTATGAACGTGGACTTTAATGATTTCATCGTCATCTACTACAACCACGCTGTCGCCTATGGTTTCAAGATGTGCGCGCAGAAGCAAGGCATCTTTTATGCCGGGCTTTTTAATGACTAAGTATTCTGTGCAGTAGGCAAACTCTATGTCCATATCAAACGAACCGGCTTTATTTGTAACAGTTTGCTCCGAGTTCTCCGAAACCGCCGCCTGTTCAATGATTTTGCCGCCGGTTAATGCCTGCGCCATGCCTTTAAGTATATAAACATATCCCATGCCGCCCGCGTCAACGACGCCGGCTTTTTTGAGTACCTCTAAAAGCTCCGGCGTGCGCTCAAGTGATGCCTCGGCTTCCGCGAGTAATACTTCGAGAACCTCTTCAAGACTGCCGCCTTTTTCGGCTTTGCTGATAGCTGCGTCAACAGCTTCTCTTGCCACTGTCAGAATCGTGCCTTCCGTAGGCTTCATAACCGACTTATAAGCCGCGTCAACCCCCATTTTCATGGCGTTGCAAAACTCTGTCAGGTCGGCTTCACTCTTCCCTGCGAGCCCTTTTGAAAGCCCTCTGAACAGCAGGGACAATATAACGCCCGAGTTTCCTCTCGCGCCGCGAAGCATCGCTGATGCCGTTTTGTCCGCGACTACGCCGATTTGCGAGTCGTCCGGCAGGAGATGAAGCTCGGCGAGCGCGTTTTTAATCGTCGCGGACATATTAGTCCCTGTATCGCCGTCCGGCACGGGAAAGACGTTCATTTCGTCAACCGTGACTTTATTGTTGATGATATTGTTCGCGCCGGAAATCACCGCGCTTTTCAACATTTTTCCGCTGATTGTCAATGCTTTGTCCCCCGAAATTAATTAGATTTTATAGCGTCAACATAAACATTGACGCGCCCGACGGTCAGTCCCGTCTGCTCCTCAACGACATAAGTCACCTTGTGCTGAATACTTTTTACGATTGAGGCGATGTTCACGCCGTACAGCACCGTAATGTGCAAATCAATGTAGATTTTATCTTCGGCAGTTTTGATATTTACGCCTTTGTCGGGGTATTTTCCGCGCTTCAAAAACGGCAGAAATTCAAAAATATTTTGCCGCACACCGCCTGCGTTGGTATCGACTACGCCGAAGCAGTCAGACAGCGCATCGCCGATTAAAGCGACGAAAAATCGCTTAGACATGCCTATACTGCCGAGATGGTTATTCAAAACAACCATAACACACCTGCTTTCTCTTGCGCGATTTTTACGGGCGATTACTAATCGCCCCTACGTTTGCCTAATAATTATACTATAAATTAATATACTTTGTCAAGGGGGCAAAAGGCCGCGCAATGAATTTCTCAGTGTAATTTAAGCCCGAAAAAGCTTTTTGCGCTTTTTCTCCGGTTTCAAACACGCCGAAAACCGCGCTCCCGCTGCCTGTCATGCCTGCCGACGACGCGCCGAGCGCCGTTAATTCCCGTTTAATTTTGTCAATTTCGGGATTATTGTACAGTTTTTCAAAAATATTGTATACCTGCAATCCACCCTGCCATTCCGTTCGCGGAATCGGGTTTGCCGCATATAGTGCATACGCCTCTTTTGAAGAACACTCAAACTCCGGCTTGACGATTACGAAAAAACAGTCAGGGAGAGGCAGAACCTCTGCGATTTCTGTCCCGCGCCCTTTACACAGCGCGAAGCCGCCGTGAATCATAAAAGGCACATCAGAGCCTATTTCCCCGCCGAGTTCCATGAGTTCACGGGTCGTGAAAGGCTCGCCAAAAAGCTCGTTCAACCCCCGCAGAACCGCCGCCGCATCCGCGCCCGAACCGCCTAACCCTGCCATGACGGGGATTTTCTTGACAATGTTTATTTCGATGTGCTTTTTTATACCTGTTTTATGCAGAAATAATGCAGTAGCTTTGTAAGCTGTGTTTTCGGCAGTGACGCCTGAAATTCCGTCGCCGTCGCTGACGGAAATCGTCACATCATCGGCTAAATCTATAAGGCACATCGTCGTCAGAATTTCGTGATAACCGTCGTCGCGCTTCCCTAAAATATCAAGAAACAGGTTTAATTTTGCGTAGGCGGCGATGGTGTAGGGGCGAACAGTGTTCGCCCGAATGTCAGCGTTTTTCGCGGGCGAACACTGTTCGCCCCTACCGGATTTCATTTAAAAATTCCTCAATACGTGCGAACGCGTCAGTTAAATGTTTCAACGAATAGGCGTAACAAACCCGCACATAACCCTCACCGCTCGCCCCGAACGCCGTCCCCGGCACAACAGCCACCCGCTTTGCCTTAATTAACTGCTCGCAGAATTCCTCCGATGTTAACCCTGTTGACTTAATGCAGGGGAAGACGTAAAACGCGCCCTCCGGCTCAAAGCAGTCAAGCCCCATGTCGTTAAAGCTTTTGACGCAGAGCCGCCGCCGCATGTCGTATTCATTCACCATGAAGTCCACATCCCGCCGTACTTCCGGTGACGACAGCGCGGTAATAGCCGCATACTGGCTGGTGGTCGGACTGCACATAATTGCATACTGGTGGATTTTCAAAATCTGCGTAATAATCGGCTCAGGGCCAGCCGCCCAGCCGAGCCGCCAACCGGTCATTGCAAAGGCTTTGGAGAAGCCGTTAATCATGATTGTACGTTCTCTCATGCCGTCAAGGGACGCAATCGAAACGTGCTTCTCGCCGCCGTAAGTAAGCTCGGCATAAATTTCATCGCTGATGGCGATTATGTTTTTGGCAGAATCTTCGCGCAGAATTTCCGCTATTTTTTCAAGCTCGTCCCGCCGCATAACCCCGCCCGTGGGATTATTCGGGAACGGCAGAATCAGCGCCTTGGTCTTCTGCGTAATCGCTGCTTTTAAAGCTTCGGGCGTGAGCTTAAACTTGTCCTCGGCTTTTGTAATAATAGGCACGGCAACGCCGCCCGTCAGCTCAACAATAGGCGCATAACAAACAAAGCAGGGCTCAGGGACTAATACCTCGTCGCCCGGGTTAACAAGAGCGCGGATAGCCGCGTCGATGGCTTCCGAGCCGCCCACGGTGACTACTACTTCATCCTTAGGGCTGTAGCTGACACCGATGGACTTCTGCATATATTTGCAGATTTCAACACGCAGTTCTTCCATGCCCGAATTTGAGGTATAATTCGTATGCCCCGTTTCGAGCGACAGAATTGCCTTTCTGCGAATCGCCCACGGTGTCTTAAAGTCCGGCTCGCCCACCGACAGCGAAATCACGTTGTCTACCGTAGCGGCAATGTCGAAAAACTTTCGTATACCCGAAAATTGTATGCTTTTAACCCGCTCAGATAATATATCTTCATAATTCACGGAGAAACTAAGCTCCTTTCGTCATCGGCGTCCTCAGGGAAAAGCACGCCTTTCTCCTTAAAACGCTGTAATATAAAATGCGTAGCAGTGGACAAAACGCCGTCCATAACCGCCAAATGGTCGGACACAAACCCCGCAATATCGCGCAGGTTTTCACCTCTGACCGTCACAGCCAAGTCAAAACCGCCGCTCATAAGCTGAACGCTCACGACCTCACGGTTCTGCGCGATTTTATTGGCAATCGCGTTGTAACCCTTTTCAATCTGCGGCGAAACTTTAAGCTCGACAATTGCCGTTACGGCGTTTCTGTCGTGCTTCTCCTCGTTGATAATCGCCGAAAAACCGATTAAAATCCCCTCGGCTTCCAGAGTGGCGATTTCCGCGCTGACAGCCTCTGTCGTTACGCCGAGCATTGCGGCGATTTGCTCATCGGTGAGCCTTGCGTTAGTCCGCAGAATGTGCAGTATTTTGCTTCTGATGTTGTCCATGTTTTGCTCCTTTCGCGGACGCGCAATGCGCGCCCCTACAGTAAATCTATAAAAACCGGTTTTCTTTTTTCAAAATAGGCGATTTGCTTAAAGCCCGCCTTTTTGGCGATTTCTGCGCCTTTTTTAAAATTCGCGGCAAGGTCGCCGGTTCTGTGCGCGTCCGAGCCTATTGTAATAATTTCGCCGCCCGCCTCCCTGAACATTTTCAGGTATTCCAAGCCGGGGTCAGCCTTGCCGTAGTTCCACTTGCGAAGCCCGCCTGTGTTTATTTCCAAGCCCACGCCGCGCCCTGCGGCTAACTTGAATATTTCATGTATTATTTCAGTATATTCGCTCATGTCTACGGCGATTCCGTCCCGCCCTGAAATATAACGCAGAGGATAGGTCAGGTGTCCGAGTACGTCTATATCGGCGTTTTGCGCCATTTCGAGCATTTCCCCGAAGTACAGCCGCAAAAGTTCAGGCACATTCTGCTCGCGATAATCAAGATAGTAAAAATCCTGATGTTCCCTGACGTTGTGCGTAGAGCCGATTACAAAATCAAACCCGAAATCTGCAATCAGCTTTTCGGCGAGTTCTGGTTCATGCATGAACTGCCCGATTTCCGCCCCGAAGCCGACGCTGATTCTGCCTCTGTATTCCTCAATGAGCGGCGGGATTTCTGCCGCGCCCTGCGGCATAAGCTCGCTTTCTTTGTAATAAGAGCCGAAGTAATCATTCACGTCTACGTGGTCGGTGAACGTCATGGCGCGAAGCCCCAGTTCAAGGGCTTTTTCGAGCATTTCGCGCGGGGTGTTTTCACCGTCGAACGAAAAACTGCTGTGTACGTGTGTATCAATAATGTTCATAATGTTTTATTATAACATAATCTTGCTTAAATTGCAAGTTTGTGTTATAATAAAAATAAAAAGCGGGGCTTTGCCCCGCCGCCCCAGTTCATTTCTTTGCTCGTGCAAAGAAACGAACCAAAGAAACACGCGCCTGCGGCGGGCTCAGCGTAGACTCGCAGGGGATAGTGCGCCGCTTACAAAGAAGAATCAATCTGCTAATCAGCACCAGAGCGCTACCTTATAGATTGAGCCGAATATGGAAAAGTCTTTCAAAAAAGCCGTCCGCAGGACTGGCATTTAGCGGCAACTTCGTTGACGCGGTTCTTCTTTGTGCAAGCAAAAAGAACAGTCCTTCGTTTGCGAAGCGGAGCTTCGCCATTAAAATCAGGAGAAAAATTTATGAGAGCAGTAATAACCGTCATCGGTAAAGACACCGTGGGCATTTTGGCAAAAGTCACGGGCGTCTGCGCCGACGACAACGTCAACGTCATGGACGTGACCCAGACAATAATGCAGGACTTATTCGCGATGACCATGCTTGCCGATATAAGCAGGTTAGAAATAGACTTCGGCGCGTTCTCGGACAAGCTGAAAGCCTTGGGCGAGAGCATGAATCTGCAAATCCATGTAATGCACGAAGATATTTTTAATTCAATGCACAGGGTATAGGTGGACAAATGCTTAATAATTCCGACATATTAGAAACCATAAAAATGATTCAGGAAGAAAGTCTTGACATTCGCACGATTACAATGGGTATTTCACTTCTTGACTGCATTGACCCCAATATAGACAAAGCGTGCGAAAAAGTTTACGACAAGATTACGAGAGCCGCCGAAAACCACGTCAAAACCGGCGAGGCGCTCGAAAAACGCTACGGGATTCCGATTATAAACAAGCGCATTTCGGTAACGCCGATTGCGGCGATTTCAGCTGCTGTAGGGGCGAACAGTGTTCGCCCGAAAAGCGCACCCGTAAAATTTGCGCTCGCTTTAGACAGGGCGGCAAAAACCACCGGCGTCAACTACATCGGCGGTTATTCTGCGCTTGTTCACAAAGGCTTCTCGGCGGGAGATGAAGCTTTAATAAAGTCCATTCCCGAGGCTCTCTCGCAGACAGAGCGGGTCTGCTCCTCGGTCAACATCGGCTCAACCCACGCGGGCATAAACATGGACGCCGTGCGGCTCATGGGCGAAATCATACTTGAAGCGTCGAAAAAAACCGCAAATAATTTCTGTTTCGGCGCGGCGAAAATCGTGGTTTTCTGCAATGCTGTCGAGGATAATCCGTTCATGGCGGGAGCGTTTCACGGCTTTGGCGAGCCTGATGTTGTTATAAACGTCGGCGTGAGCGGGCCGGGCGTGGTGCGTGCCGCAGTCGCGAAAATGCCTGACGCGAGCATTGACGAAATCGCTGAGCAAATCAAGCGCACGGCGTTCAAAATCACTCGCATGGGACAGCTTGTCGGCGCGGAAGCCGCGAAAATGCTAAACGTGCCTTTTGGAATCGTGGACTTATCGCTCGCACCTACGCCGGCAGTAGGTGACAGCGTGGCGTATATTTTAGAGGAAATGGGCTTAGAAAAATGCGGTGCTTACGGCACGACGGCGGCATTAGCCCTGCTCAACGACGCCGTCAAAAAAGGCGGCGTAATGGCATCGTCGCATGTGGGAGGTTTGTCGGGGGCTTTTATTCCCGTTTCCGAGGACGCGGGTATGATTAGCGCTGTGAAATCCGGTGCGCTGACGCTCGAAAAATTAGAAGCAATGACGGCGGTTTGCTCGGTCGGACTCGACATGGTGGTCGTCCCGGGCGATACGCCGGCTGAAATAATTTCCGCGATTATAGCTGATGAAGCCGCAATCGGCATGGTAAATAATAAAACCACCGCAGTCAGAATAATTCCCGCAATCGGCAGACGAGAGGGGGACGTTCTTGACTTCGGCGGACTTTTCGGGAGCGGGCCTGTCATGGCTGTGAATAAATTTTCACCCGCAAAGTTTATTTCACGCGGTGGAAGAATCCCCGCGCCGCTTCAAAGTTTGAAGAATTAACTTGACTTTTCTCATGTGATATGTTAAATTAATAATATAGTTACCGCCTATATTTGGAAAGGAGCAATTGTGGTAGACGTTATGACTGATAAGCAAATGGAATTCATCGCTAATCTAATCGCAGATAAATTTGAAGCCTGCCAATCAATGGAAGATGTAAAAGGTGCTGTAAAAAAAGTTCGCGAAATGGCAAGTAAGGACAAGCCTGTAATTGATGATGATAAAAAATAGCAAAAAGACCGCCTCTCGGCGGTCTTTTCAATTCCTGAACTCCAGTAACTTATACGGTTCTATTTTCAGCGCGTCGGCGATTTTGAATAATAGTTCTATGGATATACTTCTCACTACGTTTGGTGCTTCGATTGCGCTCAAATATGAACGGCTCATATCCACAACTTC
>Ga0123356_10002149_pt1 | contig 21245 bp, 18 predicted proteins | sample TergutEmb28metaG_2_FD_92546 | JGI IMG/M metagenome (GOLD analysis project Ga0123356, IMG submission 92546) | Embiratermes neotenicus P3 segment gut microbial communities from Petit-Saut dam, French Guiana - Emb289 P3 | ecosystem: Host-associated > Arthropoda: Insects > Digestive system > Gut ... | reverse complement strand
TAGGCGCTTGATTGAGCAAGGGATCATCGGGGAAAGAGGTCACGGAAAAGTGGCTTTTGAGATTCCGATGATTAGAGAATACCTGGAGAAAAACCAATAATGAAGGCAGAGAATCGAAAGAGCAGATCCTGGAAGATTCTGGTTACCTATTAATTTGTAGGTTTGGTTCACCTGATAAACACCTGTTTTGGAAATTACATTCTCCTCATAAAGATGATAGCATCACTGCCAATAGTAGTCCGTAGACATCAAGATCTTATCTCTGGGTCAAGCAATTCCAATCGAAAGGAGTAAATATGGCAGTGGAGATTTCAGAAAGAGGACAAAAACTCAGAAAGTCTCTCGAACGTAAGTTCATCAGAGGCGACGGTAACTTAGGCGTAACCACAACGGCGTGTATCGAGAGAGCTCGCTATTGGACCGAGAGCATGAGGGAGACCGAAGGTCAGCCTCAGGTCCTCAGAAGGGCCAAGGCTCTTGCGAACTATCTCGAGAAGAAGACCATCTTCCTCTATCCCAATGAGCTGCTTGCGGGCCATCTGGGCAAGGACATCAATTCAGTACCCTTTTACATGGAGTTCTACACTCAGCCCGTGCTGAGGGAATGCATGGCCAGTGAGTTTGCTCTTACCAAAGAAGAATGGGAAGAGCTTGGTGAACTGGATAAATTCTGGGCAGGCAGAACCTCCGAAGAGCAGATCATCTCGCAAATGCCCGAAGATATCAAAGAGAAGATCTATCCGCCAACGCAGGGCACGTGGAGAAACACCTACTCCACCATCTATCGTTATTCCGGAAATTCTCCCGGAGCAGATCTTCAGATGCTCTGGGGACTCGGCGTCAACGGCATCCAGGAGAAGATCAAAGAGAGCCTGGAAAAATATGATCCCGGCAAGTGCGATGCGTCTTTAACCGAAGACTATGTCAACAGGACCAATCAGCTCAAAGCCATGCTGATTGCATCCGATGCTGTCAAGATGTTCGTCGAGAGGTACGCTCAGATGGCTCGCGACGAGGCGGCAAAGACCGATGATCCTGGGCTCAAAGAGGATCTTGAGAACATGGCAGCGGCATGCAATATCGCTGAGCCCAGCAAGACATTCCAGCAGGCTTTGCAGGTTGCATGGTTTGAGCATATGCTTTCCCGTTCGCTCGAGATGCAGGCTGCCGGCAGCCCCCACAGAATGGACTACCTGCTCTATCCGTTCTACAAGAGCGATATCGAGGCGGGCATTCTAACCGAGGAGAAGGCAAGGGAACTGCTGGAGAACTTCTTCCTCAAATACGAGAGGGTCATGGGCATCCTGACTCCTGCCAACGTCACACCCAGTGCGGTGGGGAGCAACATGTTGTTCCAGCACTTCACCCTCGGTGGCGTGGATCCGCTCTCTGGCAGAGACAGCACCAACGACCTTACCTACATGTTCCTGGATACCTCCAAGGTGCTCGGAACGGTGCAGCCTGCACTTTCCATCAGGTGCCATGCCGGAACGCCGGATGAGCTCCTTGCCAAGGGCTTCGATTGCCTCAAGAGTGGTTCGGGTGGCAACCCGTCCTTCTTCGGTGACAAGGCAGTCATCGAGCATCTGCTGGATCGCGGTGTATCCATGTACGATGCACGCAACAACTGCGTTGCGGGCTGCGTGGCAGTGTGCATTGAAGGCAAGAACATCCTTACTCAGCTCAAGGTTGCAGGAAGTATCAATGTTCCCTGGCTACTCTCCGTTACCTTGAATGACGGCCTTGATATCATGTCTGGTGAGCAGGTTGGCCCACAGACAGGCAAGGCCACCGAACTCAACTCATACGAAGACGTCGTGGAAGCCTTCAGGCAGCAGCTTATCGAAAGGTTCACCTGGGGCTATCGCGGCAGCATGATCGCACGGAGGATAGACGCTCAAGTCAATCGTCTGCCGTGGGTGAGCTGCTTGAACGAGGCAAGCATCGAGCAGGGTAAAGACGGCAGAGAGATTGCCGATCACTCCTATCCATTCTTCGGCTGTGTCTCCGGCATCGTTGATGTTGCCGACGCATTGATGGTTATCAGGAAGCTCTGTTTTGAGGACAAGAAGGTTTCTCTTGAGACTCTGGTAGAAGCATGCCAGGCAAACTGGGAAGGCTTTGAAGATCTGCGCCAGATGTGCCTTGATGCACCGAAGTTCGGTGATGATATGGAAGTTGCGGAAATCCTCAATGACCTCTATGAGTTATTCCACGATGAGGCTGCCAAGTTCAAGGACTACAACGGAGCTAAGTTTGATGTCCAGTATCACTCGGTGTCAACATTCCTGTCATATGCAGCTTGGACTCCAGCTCTGATGAACGGACGCAGGAAGCAGGAGCCTCTGTATGATGGTGGCATTTCACCAATGGCTGGACACGGCGGAGATCCCACAACGGTCCTTAACTCTGTTGCCAAGATCGATGCCAGCAAGACCCAAAGGATCCTCCACAACATGAGGCTTAACCCCAACACAACTCCCCAGCAGTTCATCGCTTTGATGAGGACCTGGATCGACCTGGGGCTATCTCAAGTGCAGTTCAACATCTTTGATGTGGATACCCTCAGGGCTGCACAGAAGGAACCTGAGAGTTACGAGGACCTGCTTGTACGGGTAGCCGGATTCAGTGCAGTATTCGTCAATCTGGCACCATTCGTACAGGAGACCGTCATCGCCAGAACCGAGCAGGATCTGGCAACAATGTGCTGATTTGACCCAGATGAGTGTGCCAGCCTCCTGATGAACAGAGCGTCCAGGAGGCTGGCGCCAATGTAACAGAGGACGACCCCCCTGTCGTCCTGCGTCTCCGGACGAAGACGACCCCCCTGTCGTCCTGCGCGTCCGGCGCAGCCGGATGTTGCAGGACCTAGCAGGTCATTCAAGGAGGTCCTGCAACATCCGGCTACGCCGGACGCGCAGGACAACAGGGTTAACAAATCGTACTGCCCCCTGTTTCCATCTCTTACTGAGGAGCATCATGTCCGAGACTATTGGCCTGGTGGCTGAGATTCAGCACTATTGCATCCAAGACGGTCCTGGTATCCGAACGACCGTCTTTTTAAAAGGTTGCCCCCTCAAGTGCAAATGGTGCCACAATCCGGAGATGATCTCTACACAGAGAGAGGTCTGGTATAACGAGCGGATCTGCACCGGTTGCGGTTTATGCATAGAAGCCTGTCCGGCCGGGGCAATCAGTGGCTTTTATGAGGAGCGAAGGTTGGACACCGACCTGTGTAGGGTGGCTGCCGGCTGTACGGATTGCGTTAAGGTCTGTCCTCCCCATGCTATGAGCAGTGTTGGCAGGGAACTGCCACTTGAAGCAGTGGTGGATGAGGTACTGCGGGATAAAGCCTTCTATCGGAGAAGCGGCGGAGGTGCCTGTATCTCTGGTGGAGAGCCTCTGTTGCAGGCGGCATTTACCACGGAATTCCTCAAGAAAAGCCAGGCGAGCTTTGTCAATACTTCACTTGAGACGTGTGGTTATGGCAAGTGGGAGACACTGGCCGAAGTGGCACAGTACGTCGATTATTTCCTGATAGACCTCAAGCATATGGATTCCACTCAACACCAGGAGGGTACCGGTGTGCCCAATGAGCTCATCTTGGAGAACGTCACTAAGCTGGCAGAGATGGGCAAGAAGATCCGTATCCGCCTGCCCATCATTCCCGATTATAACGATGACGAGGTCAACCTGAAGGCAACGGCAGAGTTCATGGTGAATAACAATATCAAGTACATCGATCTGCTGGCCTACCATACCATCGGCGAGGGGAAGTACGAGAAACTGGGCAAGGTCTACACCATTGCCGGAACCAGGACACCGAGTCCTGAGGAGATGGACGCCCACCGGGCCTTGTTCGATAGTTTTGGGCTTCTGGGAACAATCGGTGGTACGGATATCGAACCATTCTGATAGAGAACAGGAGGCTCTGCCATGAAGGAACGTCTTATTGAAGACATCGTCAACTTGGAATGGGAGATGTTCTCACAGGTGAATAATCTTGGCGGGCGGGCACCCTGTCAGGAAGATGAGAACAACTTCCGCATCATGCGAGAAGGTCAGGCCGAGACCTGGTCTGAGCAGCTGTTACTCAGCTACTATGATGATCTACAGAACGCCAAAACATCAGGCAGGAATATGGCAACCGAGAGGTATGCCTATATGATGGAGCACACGTATCCTGATGAGTATAAGGCCATGGCCAGGTTCCTACCAACTGTCGATGATGAGAAGATGGCCCTTATCGATGAGATAGTAGCCATATTCCTCGACTGGCGAGTTGCCACCTCAAGCCGGTATCCGCATCTTTCAATTCAGGGAAGAGCAATCTTCTCCTATGAGGATCGACCCTATCAGACCTCGTTTGAGACCTATTTGAGGAGCGAACTAAAGACATACTCACCTGCAACGATCAATCTCTATCATGCTTTGACTCTGGAGCACAAGGATGCAGAGGTGAGCCTGGAGGAGAAAAGTCTGTTTAATATCGTCAGGAAGTATGGCTATGAGACCCTTGAACAAGCCGATAAGCAGTCAGAGAAGGCCTTGAGCGGTTTATTGGGGAACCTATAAAACTATAGTACTGAGCACAAGACATTACTGCGCAGGAATTGTGAACGCAGAAGCATTAACAGAGAATACCAGATAAACCGCCGCATAGAGAAGGTCTTGGTGGACTGGCAACTTAACCTACACAATCATAGGAAAAGCTAGGATAAAGCATATGTTATTGGCAATTACAATAGCTCTTCCTTGGTGATATTTTAAAGCTGCATCTGTATCTACAGAAATGTTTTATCAGTTACTGTCATCAATCAGCAACAGGAAAGGAGACCCCGCACATGGCGATATCAAATGAAATTCTACAAACACTCGCCAATATTGTTGGCGAGGAAGATTGCAAACACCGTGATTTTGAATTGGCAGCCTACTCAAACTCCATGATCTATGGAACCCCGACTCGCCCAGACGTCCTTCTCCTCCCAGAGACCGAAGAGGAGATCTCGTCGATCATGAAGCTCGCTACAGCAGAGGTCATCCCCGTTGTAGTCAGAGCAGGAGGGACTGCTGGCCCCATCTCCATGTCAGACGGCGGCATCATGCTGGATATGGCCAAGATGAATAAGATCATCAGTATAGACCCCAAGGCAAAGATGATTACTTTACAAGCCGGGGTCCGTCTTTATGACATGGTTCAGGAATTGCGCAAGGTCGGACACGACATGCCGCTCAAGTTCTGGGGTGGTAATGGTACAACGATAGGCGGTTATGTCAACGGGCCTTCGCTCGTTGGAACGCGGGTTGCCCGCTATGGTACCTTGCACTACTGGCTCTTTGGGCTGAGAGTGGTACTGCCCACTGGCGAGATAGTCGCAACCGGCACCAATGCCTATGAAAACCAGACTAAACCCAGCATGGGAGACCCCTGGATGTGTCCCAACAGTCTGGGCAAGATCTGGCTGCAGTCCCTTGGCACCTTAGGTGTCGTTACCGAAGCTACTATGCTCATGATCCCGGTACCAGAGGCATCAAAACACCTCGCCTATGGCTTCAAATGTATTGAGGATCTACGCGATGCCGCCTCCGATATCCAATTGGCTAACGCAGCTACCGATATCGAACATGAGGACAAGGGCATATATGAGATCTTGAACAAGCCGCTTCCCGAGGGGCTGGAGATGTGCCTGGTCATTACCAACGAAGGCTATCCGGAAGAGGTCGAGTGCAGAGCCAGGATAGCAGCAGATATCATGAAGAAATACGGCGGTACCGAGCTGGACGTTTCCTATGCGCATCTGACCTATGACAATACAGCGAACTTCAATTTCTCCACGGCTAAGGATGGCATGTTCTGCTGCGCAGCCGCCTGTGCTGATCCGGATACGTATCCCGAAGCATACCGGGCCATCAAGGAGACCTGGGATAAGTACAACATCAAGAACGGCTGGAGCTGCTGGACCTGTTATCCCAACTGGAACCAGGGCTGGACGATAGGCGCCTACGACTATGACACCCAGTTTGATGATTACCAAATGGCCATGTTCGAGATCAACAAGAAAGGCCTACTCATCCCCAACAGCTTCCCCTATACCTTCCATGAGAGCTATGAGCAGTATATCCAGCAGATGAAGGACTGTCTCGATCCTGCTGGGATCATGAATCCCAATGGATGGTTCATGGTCTCTGGAGCACAATACCGACTGGTTGATGCCATCGAGCTTCTGGATGAAGACGAGTAAAGGACAGGAGGAAAACATGTCATACGAAAATGTATTGAAGTATCGCGATCAGATTTATCGCTGTAACACCTGTTGCCGATGCCCCAGAGGGCCGTGGGACCCCAATCAGCCCGATATCCTGCCTACTCCTGCTAAGCAATGTCCGATCTTTGAGGCTCACCAGTCCTTGGCGAGTTCGTCTCATGGCCACTACCTCATCATCCGCGACCTCCTGGAAGGCAAGCTCGAGGCAAGTCCAGAGCTCGTTGACCACATGTACGAGTGCCTGCTCTGCAGAGGTTGCAACGCCGTCTGCGAAGGTATGGACATCCTCCCACTCGGAAGCCTCGAGTGTGCACAGATCTTCCGGGCGCTCAGAGCCGATTTTATCGATATGGGTATTGCGCCACCGGCTGACATAAAGAAGTTCACCGACCTCATCGCAGAGACCCACTCAAGACAGGGCGTCACGAAGAAGGCCCGTACCTCCTGGGCAGAAGGCCTCGACATCAAAGACGGTGGCGAGATCATCATCTTTGCCGGTTGTACCGCGGCTTATCAAGACAGCTCCAGCGTGGTGAGCCTGGCCAAGGTCCTTAAGTCGGCAGACGTTGACTTTGGCCTCTTCCAGGATGAGTGGTGCTGCGGCGCACTCCAATATGATTGTGGAATCGACGACGCCTTCAAGACAAGCGCCGAGCACAACGTAGCTGCAATACAGGCGACAGGAGCAAAAAGAGTCGTGGTTACCTGTGCAGACTGCTACAAAGCACTCAACAACTATACAGAGTTCGTCGGTGAGTTACCGTTTGAGATCATCCACTCCTCCGAACTGATTTTGGAGCTCATCAATAATGGCAAGATTAAGCTTAACTCAGTTGATCTGGGTGGTATTGGTACCTATCAGGATCCCTGTTTCCTCGCGAGGGCAAATCAAAGAGGCGGCAAGGTCATTATCAATGAGCCGCGAGAAGTATTGGATGCTATCCCCGGCACCGAGTGGGTGGACATGGAAGGATTTGGCAAGTACACCTATTGCTGTGGCCGCCCGATAACAGCCCCCGCCTCTCGCAAGACCTATGAGAAGACGGGTCTGGCGCGTATCGGAGATGCCCAGGAAATCGATGCCAAGACCATAGTCACTGGCTGCGCCAATTGCAAGACAAGCCTCAAGGCTGCAGCTAAGAAGGCAGAAGCAGATATCAAAGTCGTTGACATTGCAGAACTGGTTGCTGAAGCAATTGTTATATAAATCTTCATGTCGTCCTGCGCGTTCGGCGTAGCCGAATGTTGCAGGAATCGCTACGCGACGCGCAGGACGACAAGAGAAAAAGAAAGGAGGAGAACCATGGGAATAGTTTACGATCCAGAACTCTACCGGGCAACGGAGAAGGATTTCGCACCCTATGAATTTGCCGAATGCGCAAGGAGCCCCTTCCAAACCTGGCATACTGACATGCAGCTCGACAACGGCTATTACGCTACCATAATGTTTGCGTTTACCGGACCGCTCCGCACGGTGTTGCTCCAGATAGTCGATGATAAAGGCGAAATCGCCGTGGAGTCAATACAGTTCTTCGACGAGGAGGACTGTGAATACATTAAAGACGGCTATGAGATCCACATAGGGGAGAACTTCTTCATCGGGAACTTCCCCAATATTGTGATTCATGCCAATGACCCTGAGAACAACGCAGGAGTGGACCTCGTGGTGGAATTCGAATCCATGCCTATCAAGAGCGAGCTCCCCAACGGCGTGGGCACCGGTCGAATCAACACACCCAACATGCCTGTTGCCATTGCCTGGTACTTTGCGCCTTGGGCAAAGATTACCGGCACCATGACGGTGGCAGGAAAGACGATGGATGTCTCAGGCTACGGATGGACCGATCACCAGTTTGGCACCGATGACTTCTTTACCAGAGCTTGCCAGTACTACTATTGGGCATGCTTTCCCCTGGGTGATGAGATCATCGTTCTCTTTGAGGCCCAGGGTGGAGCTGCCCAAGGCTACCGCAATATGAAGTGGCTCTGGAACTTCAAAGACGGTAAGGTCTTTTCGTACGAGCGTAATGCCGACTACTACATCTATGCCACCGATATCGAAGAGGGAGACACGGTGCCAAAGCGGCTCATGTACGTCTTCGAAGGCGATCGCATACGTGGTAAGGTAACAGCGGACTTCAAGGTGCTCATGCAAAAGCAGCCGGTAGAGTCTCCCCCGCTCAAGGCTATGCTCAATAGGGCCGTCTACGATTGTCACGCCGAAATGGAAATCGACGGCAAGAAGATAGACACGACCTTCGAACGCATCTTGGAAGCCGCTTGGACACTTGACCCTCCGCCTGGTTTCGTTACCCAGGCAGAGCCTCCTATAATCCAACAGGCTGTACCGCAGCAGGCAGCGGAAGAACCTGAGCCACCAGCAGAAACGGGCGATGTTGGCAGTGGCCGTCTCTCCATCAAGAGCAAGCTCAGGGAGGTCCTGGCCGACCCGGAAGGAAATGCTGTCCTGGAGAAGCACCTTCCTGGGATCAGTAACGATCCCAACACCAAGCTCGGCTATGGCATGAAGCTTTCTATGCTCTTTAAGATGCCACAGACCGGCGTCTCAAAGGAACAGCTGGCTCAGATAGACAGAGAGCTGAGAAGTATCAAGTAATACGTGATGCGCACACTGTAAGAAAACGAGAGAATGAGAGGATATTATGGCACTCAGTTATGACTCCACACTCGGAGATTTGATAAACAATCCCGAATACCTGGCAATCTTCGACAAGCACATCCCAGGGCTCAGCAGTAACCCTATGGTCAAGATGGGTAAGAAGCTTGCCATCAAGTATCTGCTCAAGCAGCCACAAGCCAAGGGCCTTGGCTTTACCCCAGAAAAAGTCGACGCAATCATTGAGGAGTGCAACGCGCTGGGCTAAGTCAATCCGTGTATGGCTCACGGGGACGGTTCTCGTGAGCTGTTTTATTGGAAAACAGGTGCGGAACTCACGAGAACTGGCTCATAAGTTCTTAAAAAACAACTCACGAGAACCGTCCCCGTGAGTTGTTTTTAATGCCATGGAGGGCTAATCTTCGGAAATTATCAAGTTTTCGCCTTTGGAAGTTTCAAGTATGCTATATTACTGAGTGGTATATTACTGAGTGAATAGCAAGATATCATCTTTTGATATATCGAGTTGGGTGTGGCTACTCTGTACTGAAAGAGGATTTAATTGGTATTAATTGCTACTTTAATAGGCCTTCCAATCGTTGTAGCTTTATTGTTGATGGTGATTCGAAATGAAGCAATAAGGTCGGTATTAGTAATTGCGTCAGTAGTGCTGCTGGCGGTATTAACCCTTGTACTCACTGTTCAATACCTTGCCTCACCACAAGGTTTTGTAGTTCCCCAGGCTTATGCCGGGTTCATCGACTATTTTGCCCTGGCTGCTGAGCTCGTCTGTACTCTGTACATAATCTATCGAGGTATCCGAGCTTCTAATATCCTGGTAATCATCCTGTCTGTCGTTGAAGGCATCCTCATCTTGATCTACGAGCTGGGCTATGCTCATGGGGCGCATGTGGCCACCGATCTCTATGTGGATCAACTCTCCATCATCATGGCCCTTATCATCGCACTCATCGGCGGCGGTATCTGTCTGTATGCGATCTATTACATGCGCGATCACCAAAAGCATCTGGATCACCAAAAGCATGACCTGGCCGAGGACAGCGACCCCTCTGTTAAAAAAGCGGCCCTCAAGTTAGTACAAGACCGTCGCCACATCTTCTTTGCGATCATCTTTGTTTTCCTCAGCGCGATGTTTGCCATCGTCTTCAGCAACAGGCTTTCCTGGCTGCTTGTTGGCTGGGAGGTTATCACGCTCTGCTCCTTCGTTCTCATCGGTTATACCCGAACAGAAGAAGCCACTAAGAACTCCTTCAGAGCTGTTGCCATCAATTTGGCAGGCAGCCTGGCCCTCACGGGGGCATTCCTCCTGGTAGCCATCGGAAACCAGCCTATCTTCGAACTAGATGTAATGATTGCTACTGCATCGGGCGGCATCCTGGTCTTGCCCGTCATACTGGTGGCCTTTGCCTGTATGACCAAGGCTGCTCAAATGCCCTTCCAAAGCTGGTTGTTGGGCGCTATGGTGGCGCCTACACCGGTCAGCGCCCTGCTTCACTCCGCAACCATGGTCAAGGCGGGCGTTTTTGTCCTGATTAAGTTTGCCCCTGCGCTGGGTTGGAACCTGCCGGGTATGTTCGTGATCATCATCGGAGGCCTCAGCTTCCTTGGCTGTACAGCCCTCAGCATCTCACAGAGCAATTCAAAGCGGGTGCTCGCCTATTCCACGGTTGCCAATCTCGGGCTGATTGCCTGTTGCGCCGGTGTGGGTACGCCTGAGGCAGCCTGGGCGGCCGTCTTCTTACTTGTCTTCCATGCCGCAGCCAAGGCGCTGCTCTTCTGCTGCGTGGGTACGGCAGAGCATCATCTGGGCAGCCGCGACATCGAGCAGCTCGACAACATCTTCGTGCGTATGCCCTGGATCGCCTCCCTTTTGGCAATAGGCATGCTGGCGATGTTCATTGCCCCCTTTGGTATGCTGGTGAGCAAGTGGGCGGCACTGGTATCCATTGCAGAAAGCGGCCACATGGAACTCATCTTCATCTTGGCCTTTGGCTCCGCTTTGACCTTTGTCGTCTGGGCCAAGTGGCTGGGCAAGGCGCTGGCTGTTGGCAACCAGGACAATCAAGCCGGTGGCAAGGCTGGAAAAGGTGAGCTCTCTACTCTCACCATCCTGGGCTTTCTCCTGGTGGCCATAACACTGAGCATCCCCTTCTTATCAGATGTGTTTGTTGTGCCCTTCCTGCAGCAGACCGGTCAGGTTCTAAACCTTGCAAACTGGGCGGGAGCTTCAAACGTGCTGGGCTCAGACAACTTGATTATCATGAGCATTATCTTCTTGGCGATCCTGGCCTTACTGGCGGTGCAAATCATCAGACGCCGTCCAAACTCAAACGACACAATCTATCTTGCTGGTGTCGGCACCGATGAGCGCGGCTATCAGAACTCCTTCAGAGAGATCACCCCGTCCGTGCAGCGCAACTGGTACCTGGATAAACTCTTTGGCGAGAGTGCCATGGGCAAGCAGGCCACCTTTATGATTGGTGCGGTTATGGCGATCTTCCTCATTTTAGGCATCATCATGGAGTTGGTGGTGCTATGAGCTGGATTTCGTTTGGCATAGCATTAGTTGCCTTTGCGGTTCTGGGCCCGGTGTTGGGCTGTCTCCTGGCCGGAATCGACCGCATCATCACCGCCCGCATGCAAGGCCGCGTGGGGCCACCGCTCTTGCAACCATATTACGATGTACGAAAACTGCTGGCCAAGGAACACCGCAGCCTCAACGGCTTCATGGGCTACTATCTGGTGCTCTCGCTCGTCTTTGCCATACTGGCCGGAGCATTGTTCTTTGCCGGCGGCAATCTGCTTTTGGTGGTATTCCTTATCAGCCTCTCGACGCTACTCTTTATCGTAGCTGCTTATTCCACCCGCAGCCCATATGCAGATATTGGCGCCGGGCGCGAGATAATCCAGGTGCTTGCCTATGAGCCGATGATAATCCTGATGCCGGTTTTCTTCTTCCTGGTAACGGGCAGTTTTGACACGGCAACCGTTTTTTCCCTGTCCTTACCGCTGATAGTGTCACTCCCCCTGGTCTTTATAGGCCTGCTCTTCATCCTCACGATCAAGCTGCGCAAATCGCCCTTTGATCTGAGCTTCTCGCACCATGCTCACCAAGAGCTGGTCAAGGGCATCACCACCGAGATGAGCGGCCGCAATCTGGCTATCGTCGAGATAACCCATTGGTTTGAGAATGTGCTCTTCCTGGGCTACATTGGACTCTTCTTTGTATGGATAAGCCCCTTTGCCCTTATCGTTGCTGTGGTCATCGCCCTGGCAGTCTATTTCTTGGAGATTGTCATCGACAACACTTTTGCGCGGGTCAAATGGCAGTCTATGCTCGGCTGGAGCTGGGTGGTCACGCTGGTATGCACCGTTGTGAACCTGGCATTCCTCGCGGTGATCTTTGGATTCTTTCTTGGAGGGGTGTAGATGTCTTCTGTCATAAAATCACCCTGGGTTCTCCACTATGACGCTTCGAGCTGCAATGGTTGTGACATTGAGGTGCTGGCCGCCCTCACGCCGCTTTTTGACGTGGAGCGCTTTGGCATCATCAATACCGGCAACCCCAAGCATGCTGACGTGTTCTTGATAACCGGCAGTGTCAATGAGTCTCAGGTTACGGTCATTCGTCAGTTATACGAGCAGATGCTGGAGCCCAAGGTGGTTGTCGCCTGTGGCGTTTGTGCCTGCAGTGGTGGTGTGTTCAAGGAATGCTACAACACACTTGGAGGCGCGGATGTGGCTATCCCGGTGGATGTATATGCTCCCGGTTGTGCCATACGCCCCGAGGCTATCATCGACGCGGTGGTACAGGGTCTGGGCAAGCTTGAAGAGAAGCGTGCCCTGCTTGCCGAGGGCAAGCTTGAGCCGGCCGTGATGCCCAGCCTGCCCAGTGCCGCCAATAAATGCCTCAAGGGCGAGAGCGTGGCACATTCCTGGAAGGACGCGATTGCTCAAGCACATGAGAGCCTGGCGCAGAAGGTCGCTCAAGAAGAATCTCCCGCCGTTACCGAGGAGGTTGAATAGATGATTACTCCCGTATTCATAAACATTACCCTGGACCAATTCACCAAAGAGGTCGAGGGCTACAAGGAGCGCGGGTGGCGCTTTGCTAATCTCTGTGGCAGCACCGTGGGCGATAAGGTCGAAATACTCTGCTCCTTTGCCCAAGAACAGGAGATCGAGAACCTCTCCATGCTCGTGGAGAAGGGCGAACAGGTTCCCGCGGTGAGCACCATCTATCCCAGCTCGTTTCTCTACGAGAATGAGATATTCGAACTCTTTGGGGTTAAGTTTGAAGGCACGATACTCGACTATAACGGAAGCCTGTACGTTACCAGCGTACCAACGCCTATGAATCCCGGCTCCCTCGAGGCAGAGGAGTTCCTCGCTTCGTCTGATGGGGAGGAGGCAAGCTGTGGCTGAGCGTACGGTTGTCCCCTTTGGGCCGCATCATCCGGTACTGCCGGAGCCGATCCACCTCGACCTTGTCATAGAAGACGAGCAGGTCGTTGAGGCTATTCCCCAGATTGGTTTTGTCCACCGCGGGCTCGAGAAACTCGTGGAAAAACGTGACTATAAATCTTACGTTTACATCACCGAGCGCATCTGCGGCATCTGTGCCTTTGGGCACAGCCTCGGCTACTCCGAGACCATCGAGAAGCTCATGGAAGTGGAGGTTCCTCCGCGGGCTGAGGCGCTGCGCGTTATCTGGCATGAGCTCTCGAGGGTTCACAGCCATATTCTGTGGATGGGGCTTGCAGCTGACGCGTTTGGCTTTGAGAACCTCTTCATGCAATGCTGGCGCCTGCGCGAGCGTGTGCTCGACATATTTGAGCACACCACAGGCGGACGCGTTATCTTTAGCTCCTGCAACGTTGGTGGCGTCAATAACGATATCAGCGAAGAGTATCTGCAGGTAATCGTCCAGATCCTCGATGGCATGTTGGACGAATACAATGTGTTGGTCAAGACTTTCATCAAGGATAAATCTGTGGCAAACCGCCTGCGCGGCGTGGGTATTCTCACCAAAGAAGAGGCTATAGGCTTTGGCGTGGTGGGCCCCTTTGCCCGCGCATCGGGCATCGCTCAGGACATCAGGATGTTTGGCTATGGCGGCTATGGTCTTCTCGACGGTTTTGAGCCGGTGCTCTCCGATGACTGCGACGGTTATGCTCGCGCCATTGTACGTGCACTGGAGGTCATCCAGTCTATCGACATCATCAAGGAGATAATCTCCAAGATGCCAGATGGCGAGATCATGGCTAAGGTCAAGGGCTCGCCGGCTGCTGGGGCCCGCACTGTCTCGCGCTTAGAACAACCTCGAGGCGAAAGCTTCTATTATGCTAAGGGCAATGGAACCAAGTTCCTGGAGCGTTTCAGGATCAGAACACCTACGTTCATGAACCTTGCCGGCATGGTGCACACCCTTCAGGGATGCGACCTGGCCGATGTGCCCCTGAATGTCTTGACCATCGACCCCTGTATCAGTTGTTCGGAGAGATAATGGGTACAAAACTAACAGGCATGACTTTGAAGAACATGGTGAGCAAACCGGTCACCAGGCGCTATCCTCATGAGCCCCAGATTTATACTGATCGCACCAGAGGGCATGTCGAAAACGATATGGAAAAGTGCATCCTCTGCGGGATATGTGAAAAGGCTTGCCCTGCTCTCGCCCTTTCTGTTGACAAGGAAGCAGGAACCTGGACCATCGACCGCTTCTCCTGCGTACAATGCATGGCCTGCGTTCGCTCATGCCCACCCAGGACCCAAAGCCTCACGATGCGCCCAGAATATGCTCCCCCGGCAACATCTATGGCCCCCGAGGTCTTCACAAAACCTACAGAAGTGGCTGAAGATGCATCTGCAGAAGCAGCAAAACCCGAAGAAGAGTCTTCTGAGTAGACTTTAAGAATCCAATCGTATAATTTTCACCTATAATTCTCACCATCGTCGTGAGCGAAAAAAATATTGAAAATAAATAAATATTTATTGATAAACGATAAATACTGTGCTATCATCCCTGATGAGCGTGAGTCACCGCGCCTTGTCCGAAGTATTGAAAGAGAGGCTGATAGCTTTGTGGAATCGCGATAGGTCTGTACTACTTTCCTTGATATGCACCCGTATCATCATGGTGCTGGCAGCGCTATTAGCGGGTCTACTTGCTATAGTGACCATACCGGGAACGTTCCTTATCATACCTGGATATGATCCTTTTCCTCTTACTATTACCTACCTGTGCTTTTGTGTCCCAGCCTTTGGTGCGCTCTGGGCTTTGGACCGACTGCTCTGTGCAGTACGTCGCGAGGAAGTTTTCACTTCTGGCAACGTACGCTATCTACGCATCATCTCCTGGTGTTGCTTTGCTGCAGGGGCCATTCTGCTCGTTGGCTGTTTCTTCGTCAGCATCAATCTGGTTATCGTGGCGGTGCTGGCTGCCTTCTTTGGCATTGTCATCAGAGTTGTTAAGAACCTCTTTGCAGCGGCAGTAGCCCTCAAAGATGAGAACGACTACACCATCTGAGGTAGGCACATGGGAATCACATTACATATCGATGTGATGATGGCTAGGCGCAAAATGAGCGCTGGTGAGCTGGCGGAGCGCGTTGGCATCACCCCCGCGAACCTCTCCATCCTAAAGAATGATAAAGCCAGGGCAATCCGCTTCACCACCCTCGAAGCGCTTTGCCGTGCTCTTGAATGCCAACCGGGCGATCTGCTGGAATTTGATACCACAGAAGAGAAGAGAGTAGAAACTGATTATGCCGACACAAGCTGACAGCTCACGACGACCCGAGGGGACAGGTCCCGTGGGTCATCTTAGATGACCCACGGGACCTGTCCCCTCGGGTCGTCCTCAGTAAACATCACCAATTGAGAGGAACAAAATGGACACTTCACAAGGTCAGGGCGGAGCTCTGTCTCCGGAACAATATCAGGCACCAAAGGGCGAGCCTGTCTATGTGCCAGGGGCTATCCCAGCACAACAAGATGCTTTCATGCACGCAGCTTTCTCCAACGACCAAAACGCCATTTTTCCGGGGACTCCTACCCAAGGGCAAAGCGAGCATGCACAGGTGGTCTACCCTTCTGCACCCGCAGATTATCCGGGGACTCCTACCGAAGGACAAGACGAACATGCACAGGTGGTCTACCCTCCTGCCCCGGTTAGTAGCGAGACTGACAAGACTACCAAGACGCAACACCTGGTGGACGCGCTGTTTGCGCTGGCGCTTCTGGTGCTGGGCTTTTTCTTTTGGGAGTGGGGGCTGCTCTTTGGGATTAGCGGTGGCGTAGCTGTTACCCTCTTTTTCCTCAGCTGTATCGTGTTAAGCCTCATCTACCTGCACATGAAGAATATCAAGCAAAGCTCTCAAAGCTTATTAGCTCTGGGAGTGGCCGTGGCAGGGGCCCTGCCCTTCATACTCTTTGGCAGTAGAGATTTCAATGTCCTCATCTGGTTATTTGAGGCTTCTGCCTGCCTGTTCTGTATTGCCTACTCCTGTAAGAGCATCATTGCAAAACAGCTCTCCGGCTTCATAGCCGCCGACTTCCTCAACCAATCAATCATTGTTCCCTTTGCCAATTTCGGACGCTTTTTCATCAGCCTCTTTAGCTTAAGGTTACATAAGGGTCGAAAACCCTTGACAGCAATAGTCATCGTTGTAGTAAGCATCATCGTCTTCATTCCTCTGCTTATCCTCATTGTCACTCTTCTGTCTGCGTCTGATGATGGTTTTGCCCAGCTTCTCACCGACATCAATAAAGCACTGATCGATATCGATATGGAAACCTTAGCAAGGTGGGGCCTCAATTTCTTTTTGGGCATCCCGGTTGCCGCCTATCTCTATGGGAGTATCGAAGGAAACTCTGCCCATCGACATACAAACGGCCTCAAGTATGATTCTCTGGAAGGGCTCTATACTCGCTCGCATCGTCTGAGGCCGCTGGCCTTCATGCTTCCCCTGGGCATATTAGTGGTCGTTTATGTGAGCTACTTTATCGCCATGGGCTCATACCTCACCAGTGCACTGGCGGGCGAACTGCCTGCCAGCTATACCTATGCTCAATACGCTCGACAGGGCTTCTTCGAACTCTGCGGCGTTGCGGTGATCAACCTGATAATCCTGGGCGCGGTGTATCTGTGGGCTCAGCGAAAGGAAGGTTCCAGCCCACTTTCAATCAGGGTGCTTACCGGAGCCTTGTCACTGCTCACCATAGCTCTCGTGATAACTGCAGCCAGTAAAATGCTGCTTTACATAGACACCTATGGGCTCAGCCCCCTGCGCCTCTACACCTCGGTCTTCATGCTGCTGTTGCTCATAGTTTTTAGCCTGATCCTCGCCTGGCATGTCAAGCCCTTCAACGCCGCTCGCCCCAGCATCATAGCCGCAGTGGTGCTCTTCCTGGCCTTGTCGCTCGCTAACACCGACGGTCTGATCGCCAACTACAATGTGCAGCGATACCTCAACGGCACTACCGAAGAGATAGATACCTACATGCTGGGACGCATGAGCGATGCCACCGTGCCAGCCCTTCGACAGCTCAGCGCTGAGACCTCTGACCTCTCCGTACAAGAAGGGGCAGAGACAATGATTGCCAGCCACCAGAAATATGTCCAAGATGATCCCTGGTACCGTTGGAACCTGGTCAGTTGGATGAATCATTATGAGAGCAACGCGGAGGACAGCTATGTCCTGGCAGGAGACGATCCCGATAGGATAGGAGAAGACCCCAATAGGACAGGAGAGAAACCTAATAGGACAGGAGAAAATATCGACACGAGATAAGTCGCGTTTGCCGCTATAGGAGCTCTTTGATCAAAGTTGTGCGGTCGGAGGCTGAGAGGTATGACAGGGGGATGTCCAGGGCGGTTATTGCTCCGTGGCGACCTTCGCTCGCCAGGCGATAGGCTGCGCGGGCATAGGCAGTCATCACGCTTCCGGTGAACTCTGGGTTGGAATCAAGCTTGAGGGAGAACTCCATTCCCTGTTTGCTTACACCGGTCACACCGCTCCGCAACACCATGCCGCCGTGGGGCATAGCCTTATGATTAGCGAGGAACTCATCAGCCTCTATGAAGTGCACCTCGGTGTCATAGTCGGCAAAGTAATTGGGCATGGTCTTGATGGCTCGCTCAATCTCGGCTTTGTCTGCGCCGAGCTCGGCAACCACGTAGCACTCGCGTAGGTGCTTTTGACGAGCCGATAACTCAGGCATCAAACCGGCGCGCACCTGATTGATAGCATCCTCCAAGGGCACGGTGTATTGAATGGCATGCGTTACGCCCTCTATGCGTCTGATGGCATCTGAGTGGCCTTGCGAGACCCCTCTTCCCCAAAAAGTGTAAGTTGCGCCGTTTGGAAGGGCTGACTCAAACAATACGCGCATCAAAGAGAAGAGGCCCGGATCCCAACCGGTTGAGATTATCGAGGTGGTTTTTTTGGCAGAGGCGTTGACCGCCGCGAGGTATTCGGGGATTCTTGCGTGGTTGTCAAAGCTGTCGACGGTGTTGAAGAGCGCGGCAAAGTAAGGCCCCTGCTCTTCCAAGTCGGTTGCAGAGCCGCCGCAGAGCACCATGACATCGATCTCATCGGTCATGTTTGGAGCTTTGTCGATATAAAGCACCGGTGCAGAGCTCTCGGCCAGCTTGATCGACTCGGGATCGCGCCGCGAGAATACGGCACGCAGCTCCATGTCTTCAGCGGCTGAGACAGCCTTCTCAACGCCGCGGCCGATGTTACCGTATCCAACGATTCCAACACGTATCATTTTTTGCGTCCTGTTCTCTTGAGGGCTCTTCTCTGTGATTTTACCTACTAAACGGCTGAGGGAGTAGCGAATCTTGCTAACGGGGAGTTCCCAGGTGCCTTGGTTATTTACCTGCACATCCTTGATAAGGGTATCGAGAGGCTGAGCGTTGCTAACAGTATCGAGAGGCCTGCTATTGCTAACAGTATCGAGAGGCCTGCCATTGCTAACAGTATCGAGAGGCTGAGCATTGCGAGCAGCCGGCCTGAGCCCTAGGGCAGCCGGCCTGAGCTCTCGAGCAGCCGGCCTGAGCCCGAGAGCAGACAATTCCTCTGGGCCAAGGATACCTTGAGGTTCCACCCGGGCATAATCTACCAGATAGCTGCGCGCTTCCCTTTTGAGTGACTCCAAGGCCTCCTCCAAAGCGGCTTTGGAAGTATAGAGGGGTCCAGAGGGGCAGTAAAGCCGAGATGAGAGGCGTCCTCGCTCGACAAGAGCAAGGTACTCCCAGGTGCCACCGTCTGAGGCAATGCCACTCCTGGTGACGGTTTCGTTGCTCAGGTATTTTTCTGTTGCTAGGGGGTCAAGACTCTCATGGTCTTCTGCGGTCATGGTAACCTTCCTCATTAAAAACAGTTACCATTGTAACAAATGGTATGGACACCTCAGACAACCACGCTTTCTGATTGCGCAGACCTGCTTGCAGAGCAGGGCATTTTGGTTTTAGGTCAGGTGACTGCCCTCAGCCCCACTTTAGGCGGCCACATAGGGCCGCCCCTACACGGGATTGTGCGAGATACGGTGCCGCCCCTTATTATACCTATCACGCATCTGTCGTATGACTCGCGCAACGTGAAGGCGGGGACGCTTTTCTTTTGCAAGGGAGCGCATTTTGAGCCGGAGTATCTGGCCCAGGCAGTCAAGGCCGGCGCGGTTGCCTATGTGAGCGAGCAAGATTACTCAGAGTTTCTGGCGAGCGCAGGCTTGCCAGAGGTGCCCATCTTGTTAGTGAGAGAGATAAGACCAGCGATTGCCGACTGCGCTGCGCTGTTCTATCGGGGGCTGACAGAGCACCTCACCATTGTCGGCTTCACCGGCACCAAGGGTAAGTCCACGGCCACCTATATGCTCAGGGCCATCCTCGACAACTGGCTGGTACAGCAGGGAAAAGCCAAAAGCGCCTGGCTATCGAGCATCGACAACTATGACGGTGTTGCCTGCACGCGCTCCCCGCTCACTACGCAAGATGTACTTGAGCTCTATGCCCACTTCAAGAATACAGTAGACAGTGGCATCGAATATCTCACAATGGAGGTCTCGAGCCAGGCGCTCAAATACGGCCGCACGCGCAATGTTCCCTTTGAGGTTGCCGGCTTCTTGAACATCGGCGATGATCACATAAGCGATATCGAGCACCCAGACCACGAGGACTACCTCGCCTCCAAGCTCAAGATATTCAAACAGGGTCGGATTGCAATCATCAACAGGGAGAGCGATATCTTTGAACGCGCCCTGAAGGCGGCAGGGTCATGCGAGCAGATCCTTACCTATGGTCAAGTCGAGGAAGCTGATATTGTAGCTTCGAATATTGAGTCGTCGCCGCAGGGCCTCAGATTCGATGTCGTATTTGACAAGGGTATCACGGGGACGGCAGCCTGTGTGAAAAAGCCTTCAAAGCCAACGTCGTCCTGCGCGTCGCGAAGCGATACTGCAACATTTGGCTCCGCCAAACGCGACAGTACAGGTGTTGCAGGATCTAGCAGGTCATTCAAGCAGGTCCTGCAACATCCGGCTACGCCGGACGCGCAGGACGACGGATTCTCACACAGTCTGACGGGGTGTATCTCGATCCCTATGGTCGGGCGCTTTAACGTGGAGAATGCCCTGGCAGCGATTTCGGCAGCGATAGCTTTGGGTGTTCCTATGGAGCATATAGAGCAAGGCCTTGCGCAGGCTGAGGTAAGTGGGCGCATGCAGATTGTTGCCGGTCCAGACGACAAGCTCATCATCGTCGACTATGCTCACAATAAAATGAGCTTTGAGACCATTTTCACCGATATGGCTCACGAGTTTCCAAACAGACCTATCACCTGCGTATTTGGCGCAACGGGCACCAAGGCCACGGAGCGAAGATTCGAGATGGCTGCTGTCGCCGTCAAATATGCCAGCTCAATCTACATAACCGAAGATGACCCAGGCGAAGAACCACTGGCCCTCATAAACGCGCAGATCACCAAGGTGATAGAGGATGCCGGTATGACCCCTCACATCATCGAAGACCGAGACAAGGCCATAACGCACGCCATCTTTGACTCTCCGGCAAAGAGCCTGATACTCATCTTAGGCAAAGGTCACGAAAGCATCATGAGACGCGGAAGAGAGCTCATCGAAGTGCCCTCAGACAAAGATCGCGTCCAGACAATCCTCAACTCATGACCACGTCCAGACAATCCTCAACTCATGGTCATGTTCATACAATCCTCAATTCATGACCGCGGCTTCCTATTTACCATAGAGAGTAGCGAAGCTAAAAACCGAAAATGATCAAAAATAAGATTTTCGGCTGCGTTATTGCGACAAAATTG
>Ga0123356_10002148_pt1 | contig 21246 bp, 22 predicted proteins | sample TergutEmb28metaG_2_FD_92546 | JGI IMG/M metagenome (GOLD analysis project Ga0123356, IMG submission 92546) | Embiratermes neotenicus P3 segment gut microbial communities from Petit-Saut dam, French Guiana - Emb289 P3 | ecosystem: Host-associated > Arthropoda: Insects > Digestive system > Gut ... | reverse complement strand
TCAATATCAAGAGCAGCAAGGGCCTCATGCTCTTTCCTTCCTGCTCCGTGTGAACGTATAATAACTGTATGATCCTTCTTGATCTCAGATATACCGGGTACAACGTGAACACCGTTTTTTTCCAGCTCACGGATAACATGCTCATTGTGTATTATCGGACCAAGCGTCACACAATTTCCAAATTTCGCCGCAGCCTCCATGCACATGGTCACTGCTCTGCTGACACCGTAACAAAAACCGGCTGATTCTGCAACGATCACTTTCATACAAGCTCCGGATCCAATGCCTGTATATTCTCCATCAATTCCTCCGACAGCTTAGCGTAATCATCAGCATGACGTTTCCCGCTTTGTTTTTCGATATTATATGGTTTTCCAACTATAACCTTGCTTCTTTTAAAAAAGGGTTTTTTACGTGATACGAAAACAGGTATTATCGGCACACCTGCACGTTCTGCCAGCTTTACTGCGCCGCTTTTCGCAGCATGAGCGTCAAATTCGGACAGCCGCGTTCCTTCAGGGAAAATAACAACCTTTTCACCATTCTTCAGATACTTGAGCGAAGTCTTGATCGACTCGATATCGTTAGTGCTTCTATCAACACAAATCATACCCATTTTCCAAAGGATCGTTGAAATCACCGGTATTCTGAAAAGTTCTATTTTGGCTATAACATGTACATTATCCTCGATCCCGAATGCTATCGCTATTTGGAAAGGATCGATCATCGCAGAATGATTTGAGCAAACCATAGCAGCACCTGCTATCATGTTTTCTTTCCCGACTATCTCGAATGGTCTGAAAAAACGTATCAGAGGCGAAGCTATCCTGAACATAGCTCTAAAAAACTTATAGCTGGCTATATCATCTCTTCTTTTAAGATTTGGATACTGTTTGATATGACCGGCATTTGAACTCATATACCAAATCTCCCCGAAACAAGATCGCATATTGCTTTGAAGCTTTCTTCAAAGTCAAGATCTGTTGTGTCCAAAACTACAGCGTCTTCTGCTGCTTTTAAAGGGGCGGTATCGCGTTCGCTATCGTTTTTATCTCTTATGATCATTGCGTTTTTGACTTCTTCAAAAGTTGTAGCTACGCCTTTCTCACTTAACTCCAAATATCTTCTTTTTGCGCGGGTAACTGCATCGGCAGTAATAAAGATCTTCAACGCCGCGTCCGGTAAAACAACAGTCCCTATATCACGACCGTCCATTATCACATCATACTTTAAAGCCATATCACGCTGCATATCCAATAAAAAGCCTCTTACCTCCGGCATAGCCGAAACATCTGAAGCATAGGCAGAAATCTCAGGCATTCTTATCGCCTCCGTCACGTCTTCACTATTAAGGAACATTCTTTGTACACCGTTATCATCATATCTCATTTCAAGTTTGATTTGCGGAAGCAATGCAACAACACCGTCTTTATCTTTTGAAGCGATATTGTTTTGAAATGCAAATAAACCGATACAACGATAAAGTGCTCCGGTGTCAACATAAATAAACCCGAAGTTCTCTGCTGTTTTCTTTGCCAGCGTACTCTTCCCTGCTCCGGACGGTCCGTCCAATGCAATGCTTTTTAAATTAATCTTATTCAAGTGCTGATACCTCTTCATCATTCAGATATCGCCATTTCCCGCTTTGAAGATCACCAAGCTCAAGAGAACCGATCGATGTCCGTTTTAGCGATGTAACTGTGACTCCGCATTTGAAGCACATTTTACGAACCTGTCTGTTTCGGCCTTCTGCTATCGAAATGCTTAGAATACCGCCTGTATCTGTCTTCTTTAGTAAGCTGACTCTAAGAGCCCGGACTGTTTTATTATCTATCATAACCGGATGATGCAATAAATCTACTGCATTGCATACATCTCCGATCACTTCAACCTCATAGGTTTTCTGTTTATTGAATGAAGGATGCATTATTGAGTTTGCAAAGTCACCGTCATTTGTAAACAGTAATAAACCTTCAGAATCCATGTCCAGTCTGCCAACAGGATAGACACGGCAATGTACGTCTTTAATAAGCTCCATTACGGTTTTTCTGCCGCGAATATCACTGACAGTCGTTAAATACCCTCTAGGTTTATTCAGCATGAGGTATTCTTGCTTATTTTTGACCCCGAGCGGAACATCATCAACTAAAATATCATCTTTACCGAATTGTGCGCTTTGTCCGAGAGTTGCAATGATCCCGTTCACAGAAACCCTTCCGGCAAGGATCATCCTCTCAGCTTCTCTCCGGGATGCTATACCGTGGGCAGACAGTATTTTTTGAAGACGTTCAGGCGTTGACTCAATCTTGATCATCGCCCTCGCTCTTGCTCTTGTTCATAAATTCAGAGACCTTGTCGAGAACACCGGGAACAGCATCGATTATCCTGTCCACAGTTGTTAACGGCGTAGGTGTCACATATATCAGCTCAACATCGTCACCTTTTACTGCCATAAAAGCAACCGGAGTTATATTGACGCCGGCTCCTGTGCCACCGCCAAATCCATTCTTACTGTGCTGCTTTTGAGAAAAATCTGAACCACCGCCGACAAAGCCGAAGCTTACCTTGGATACAGGTATAAGCATCATCCCGTCCGGTGTTGTGATCGGATCGCCAACGATCGTGTTGGCGTCAATCAGCTCCCTCATTTTTTGCATCGTTGTTTCCATCAACTCGCTGATCTGACGATTCTCCATTGTCTTCTCCATCCTTTCGCTCTTTTATGTCTGTCTGTTTTTTACTTACATCCGGGGTTGGCTTTTTCTTGAATACTGCGGTTATCAACGGCAGAAGTGCAGATAAAACGTAAAATACTTCCCAAACTGCTATCGATATAATGATCTTTGAATAGATTTTCTGCTCAGTCGAGGTAAAATCAAACCAGGTCTTAAAATCAACGCGTTTTACTCTGAAATTTTTCTTTATTTCAGGTACCAGTACACCAAAAGCAGCATTTGCAATGCCGAACTGCAGCGCAGTGTTTGCCGGATCTTCTCCTGCCGAAGTGAAGTATAATGTCAATTGCTTTATCAATAATCTGCGCTTAAGCCGGCTTAATGCATTCAGAACAGTTTTGACCGCATCCATGTACCCGCTTAAACTGCCGGGCAGCAGTTCTTTAATATTGCGTTCTTTTTTAGGCTTTTTCTTTTTCTTCTTTTTTTTCTTTTTTTCCTTATCGTCGTCGAGAAGCCTGAATTTTAAGAAGCCGGCTTTTGCCCACAGCTTAAACCCTTCTGAATCATACTCAACGATCACACCAAACCGTAGTAATGCAATCAGGATAATAACTGTTACAACTATGGCTAAAGCTAACATATGTTACTGCTCCGTGTCTGCTTCTGCAGGAGTTTCTTCAGAATCAGAAATTTCTTCTTCCGATATCTCCTGTTCTGATGCAAGTTGTGATTCTTCTATGCTTTCATGCAATGATGCTATTTCAGCTTCTCTGGCTTTTAATTCTATTATTGCATTTTGAATGCCTTCTTTTTCATCGTTTTGACCTTCAACATGCGGCAGTTCAGGCAATTCTTTAAGCGACTCGATACCAAATGTTCTCAAAAATGCATGAGTAGTCCTGAAAAGCATCGGACGTCCCGGTGCAGCAAGTCTTCCGCATGACTCTATAAGCTCACGTTCTTGTAAAAGACTGACGGTATAAGAACTGTCTACTCCCCTGATCTGTTCTATATATGCTCTTGTTACCGGTCCGAAATAAGCGATTATTGACAATACTTCCAAAGCAGGCTGTGAGAGCTGCGGAGGTTTTCTTGTTTCGAGTGCTTTTCTGATATAATCCGCATACTCAGGTGAAGAGCACAGCTGGAGTGTATCTTCAAGCCTCACAAGCCGGATCCCGCGACGTACAAAGCTGTAATTATCACGTAACCTGTCACCGGCAAGCTCGATCTCCGTTTCAGAAACGCCTAAAACATCTGCAATCCGCGAAATTTTTACCGGCTCTCCGGATACAAATAAAATCGCTTCGATCGCAGATTCGATCTCCTGGCTATCCATATGTTCAAGACTGATCATAAGGTTGTTCCTCTACTGTAAAATCTCTTGTTTCTGTTATCATACCAACTCCTGTATATGATACCAGCATACTCTCCGGCTCACCTGATATTTTTGCACTGCCGACTCTGCAAAGCTCAAGTACCGCTACCAGTGTCGCAATCAGTTCTGTACGGCTGCTGCAGTCGTAAAACAGTTTTTCAATGGGCATATCTTTCTTTTTCTTCAGCTTTGTAAGTACCTCATCGATTTTCTCGGAGATCGAGTAAACCACCCGGCTTGGAAAGACCGGCTCATTCAGGTTCATGCTGTTGATTTTAAGGTTTTCCTTACCTATAACATTAAAAATCGCTTCAAGCAGCTCTGCGCTGAAATGAACATACTCATATCGGGTGTCAGAAGCCATATATTCGGGAGGACCTGCCATCATCAGATTGTCACGGGAATACATGCCGGAAAGTGTTTGCGCGATTTCTCTTATTTGACCATACACATCTCCGCGCCGCAGTTCCTCAAGAGATGTTATAAGCTGTTCCAGCTCTGTTATTTCTTCGCTGCCTGAAAGCAGCATTTTTGTCTTTATATAAGTAAGATGTGATGCCATTGCTACGAACTCGCTCGCAATATCAAGATTCAATTCTGCCATTTCATCAAGATAAGCAAGATACTGTTCCAAAATCGAAGATATACTGATATCCTTGATCTCGATCTTATCCTTGCTGAGAAGTTGAAGGATCAACGTCAGCGGACCTTCAAAATCTGACATATCCTCTTTATCTTTTACTATTCCCTCTAGCTTAAATACCGGTGTTTCCATTTTATTATACTATCCTATTTGGTAAAATAAAGACAAGCCCAGATCAAAAAATACGCCGAAACTGTTTTCTATTGCCAGTGCCAGCCATCCGATCGTTCTGCTGAAAATATCGATGTTGAAGAGTAATTGTGAACTCATAAGAACAAGAAGAACGATCATACCGTATCTTTCATATCTTAAGATCTTATAGTACCACTTCTCCGGCAGTAATGAAAACAATACTTTTGACCCGTCAAGCGGTGGAAAAGGCAGCATATTGAATATTGCCAGCGCAATGTTCAAGCGGATCACAAAGTGGATAAGCAAGATCAATATTGAATTGAAATCACTTTCGTATGATCCCAGAGGCTTTGCAACAAAGCCGTATATAAATAAAATAACTATCGAAAGGATGATGTTTGACAGCGGTCCCGCTAATGCGGTTATCGCCATGTACCATTTTGGATGTTTGAAGTTTCGCATATTGACCGGAACAGGTTTTGCCCAGCCAAACCCGACGATCAGCATCATAAGCATACCGATAGGATCGATATGTTTTATAGGGTTCAGCGTGAGTCTGCCCATGTCCTTTGCGGTATTGTCACCAAGTTTATAAGCTGCGAAACCATGAGCTAACTCGTGGACTGTAATACAAATAAGTGCAGGTATAACTCTTAAAAGCGCTATCGTTGCAACATCGCCTAAATTACCGAAATTTCTAAAAAACCCGTCCACAGAAGCGCTCCGTTCTGATCAATTTCCCTTTGATACAGTATTTTCTATTTCCGCAAGCAGAACACTTCTGCTTGTTCCTTTTTCGGCTGAAAAAGGAAGGATCATCGTATCTTCATTTAACACAAGAGTTTCGCGGATCAATAAAGCATTTTGTTCGACCTGACTCTTTTTTACTTTATCGATTTTATTTGCAACTACTAACATCCTGCAGCCGGACGCACTGAACCATTGTGACATCAGCACATCGTCTGCTGTTGGTTTATGCCGTGCGTCAACTATCATCACGCCAAGAGTTATATGATCTGGCTGTGAAAAAAAGTCCTCCATCAGCTTTGACCAGCGGGCTTTTTCGGCTTTAGATACTTTTGCATAACCATAACCGGGCAAGTCAACAAAATAAACATTTTTATCAACAAGAAAATAGTTTACATGGATCGTTTTCCCCGGTGAAGAGCTTACCCGTGCAAAACTCTTCCTGTTCAGTAATCTATTGATCACTGACGATTTCCCAACGTTTGATTTTCCCGAGAAAACTATTTGAGGTACAGAGCTGTGTATCAGATCCTTTGCCGAAGCAGCCGATTTTATAAACTCCACATTATTGACGTTCATATATGCTCCACTTCATTAGTTAAAACATAAATGCCGTTACATAACATTTAATGTTTTATTGTGGTGCTTGTACCGGGAAGCGTCCGTTCCTTTTCATGCATTGCTGAAACCTCACTCACCGGATCTTCCTTTTTTACCGATGAGAAATCCAGTGCAACATTCAGAATATCATCTATGTTGTCAGTAGTTATGAAGTTCAGATCCTGTCTGACGGTTTGGTCGATCTCATCAAGATCGGGTTCGTTCTCTGCAGGTATAAGAACAGTTTTTACTCCTGCCCTTAAGGCTGCCATAGTCTTTTCCTTTAAACCACCGACACGCAGTATCCTGCCTCTGAGCGTTATTTCCCCTGTCATTGCGATATCCCGGCGTACAGGCGCTCCGCTCAAAGCGGAAATAACTGCGATACACATCGTTATTCCGGCGGATGGTCCGTCCTTCGGGATCGCTCCTTCGGGGAAGTGAATGTGTATGTCATGAGTTTTATGGAACTCGGGATCGATACCCAGTTTATCTGTTCTGCTTCTAATATAAGACACAGCGGCTTGTGCGGATTCTTTCATTACATCACCGAGGTTTCCTGTCAATTCCAGTTTTCCTGTACCCGGCAGTACATTGACCTCGACCTCGAGGATGGTACCTCCCGTAGTTGTCCATGCAAGACCGTTGGCAATACCGATCTCAAATCCCTGCGAAACTTTCTCAGGCTTATACTTTCGAACACCGAGGAACTCGTCAAGCAGGCGTTCCTGCAGTTTAACTGAAGTTGCTTCGCCTGCTGCTATTTTTGCTGCTGTTTTCCTGCAGACAGCTGCTATCTCGCGTTCAAGGATGCGAACGCCGGACTCACGAGTGTATGAGGAGATCATTTCCATTAATGCAGCGTCTGTGAAACGCAGCTGTTTTCCGGTTATTCCGTGTTTTTTACGTTGCTTTGGTATCAGATAGTGCTTTGCTATCTCCAGCTTCTCAAGATCTGTATAGCTTGTCAGTTCTATTACTTCCATCCTGTCAAGAAGCGGTCTTGGTATCGTATCCGTCGTATTTGCAGTTGTGATAAACATGACCTCGGATAAATCAAAAGGAACTTCCAGATAATTGTCTCTGAATGTTGAGTTTTGCTCCGGATCAAGAGCTTCCAGTAAAGCAGATGCGGGGTCTCCTCTGTGGTCGCGCCCGAGTTTGTCTATCTCGTCAAGAACGATCAGCGGGTTGCGGCTGCCGGCTTGTTTTAACGAAGCAAGGATCCTGCCGGGCATTGCACCTATGTAGGTTTTTCTGTGCCCTCTGATTTCCGCTTCATCATGTACTCCTCCGAGAGAGATCCTTGCGAGCTTTCTGTTTAACGCCTTGGCAACACTTATTGCCACAGAGGTTTTACCAACGCCCGGAGGTCCTATCAGACAGATTATCGCACCTTTGATATTCGGTGAAAGCTGTCTCACAGCAAGGAACTCAATGATCCTTTCCTTGACCTTATCAAGACCAAAATGATCGTTGTCAAGTATCTTCCTTGCTTTTGCTATATCGATCCTCTCTTTGGTTTTTATGTTCCATGGCAGTTCGATACAAACGTCAAGATAGTTTCTTATCACAGAGGACTCGGCTGAACCATATGCTTGTTTTTCAAGCTTGTCGACCTCTCTCAGGATTTTCATTTCAATGTCGTCATCAAGCTTAAGGTCGATTATTTGTCTTCTGTACATCTGGAGCTCTGTGGTTTCATCGGTATACCCGTCGCCCAACTCCGATTGAAGAACTTTTAACTGCTCACGCAATACATGGTCTCTGTGGTTGCTTTCAAGTCTTGCGCGGAGCTTGGAATCTATTTGCCGTTCAATGCCCAGAACTTCTATCTCACGGGACAGTACATCACATATGACCTCAAGACGTTTGACCGGTTTTATTGTCTCAAGGATCAGCTGTTTACTTTCAGGTTTCGTATAAATGTTTTGAATTATGAAATCTGAAAGAATACCGGGATCTGTAATAGAAAACAGATTAAGAACTGTTTCTTTTGTTACTCCCGGTGATAAAGCCGCGTAAGTATCAAAGAGGTTGATAGCCTTACGCATCAGAGCTTCCACTTTTGCCGAGCGCTGTAGTCTGAATTCCTCGATAATAGGCTCGACTTCGACTGTAAAGTGTTTTTTATCCTCCCACATTGAGATCAGGCGGGCTCTGCATTTACCTTCGACAAGAACCTTCATACCGCCGCCGGGTATTTTTAAGACTTGCTTTATATAACAGATCGTGCCGATCTTGTATAAATCATTTTGGCCGGGTGTTTCCTTCATTATGTCTTTTTGTGCGATCAGAAAGATCCGCCTGTCGCCGTTTGATGCAGCATCAAGAGCTCCGGTCGATTTTGTGCGTTCAACATCAAAATTCAACAGCATATTCGGAAACACGGAAAGACCCCGCAATGCGAGCAGTGGTAAGCTCTCTGTTATGATTGCATTGTTTTCATCCATCAATATTTACTCCCTAGCTTGCTGATACCGCGTCAGGGTCGATCTGCGGTCTTTTCCGCTTTGCTGTTAACGGCGGCGTGTTTTCTGTAATGCAGTCTCCGGTTATAGTCACCTTTTCGATCTCCTTATCCGAAGGTATATCAAACATTATCTGCAGCATGGTCTTTTCCATTATACTGCGTAAGCCTCGTGCACCGATCTCCATGTCTATTGCTTTATCTGCTATGGCACTCAGTGCGTCTTCTGTAAATTCCAATGTGACTTTATCATAACCAAACAACGTTTTATATTGCTTGACAAGAGAATTCTTCGGTTCTTTAAGTATCCTTATCATATCCTCTTTAGTTAATGCATTAAGCGGAGCTATCACCGGTAAACGTCCGACCAGTTCCGGGATCAGCCCGAATTTGAGCAGGTCATGTGATTGGACTTCCTTTAATATCTCGCCGATATCCTTTTCTTTTTTTGTTTTGATCTCGGCTCCGAATCCGATGCTTTTTTTGTCCAGTCTGTTCTCAATGATCTTGTCGATCCCTTCAAACGCTCCGCCGCATATGAATAAGATGTTTGTTGTATCGATACTTATGAACTCCTGGTGCGGGTGTTTTCTTCCGCCTTGAGGTGGTACGTTTGAAATTGTTCCTTCAAGTATTTTCAAAAGAGCCTGTTGAACACCTTCGCCGGAAACATCTCTTGTGATCGATGTGTTTTCACTTTTTCTTGTGATCTTGTCTATCTCATCGATGTAGATTATTCCCCGCTGAGCTGCTTCAATATCAAAATCAGCTGCCTGCAGCAGTCTTAACAGTATGTTCTCCACATCATCACCAACATAGCCTGCTTCGGTCAGGGTCGTTGCATCGGCAATAGCAAAAGGTACTTTAAGTATCCTTGCAAGTGTTTGTGCAAACAGGGTTTTACCGCTACCGGTCGGTCCGATTATGAGAATGTTGCTCTTTTGCAATTCTGATTCATCATCATCTTGATAAACAAGACGTTTGTAGTGATTATATACAGCAACAGACAGTGCTATTTTTGCATCGTTCTGACCGATCGCATAATCATCAAGAGTTTGTTTTATATCAGCCGGTTTCGGCAATCGTCCAAAATCACCTGCATAATTCGGCAGATCAGGATGCCCCATCTTCATAGGAACAAACTCATATCCCAGTATGCTGGTACATAACGAAACACACTCATTACAAATGTAAGACGCACCCTGACCGGCAATTATCCGGTCTACCTGATCCTGTTGCTTACCGCAAAAACTACACCTGACACCCTTATTATCATCGTACCTTGCCATAGAACTCTCCCTTGGGTTTATGATCATTGAAATTATCTATAATTTCCTGTGCCAACAACGTTGGCGCTGTTATCTTTTGAAGATCACGTTGTCTATAAGTCCGAAGTCCTTTGCTTCTTCTGCAGTCATAAAGTTGTCTCTTTCGGAAGCATCACGAACTTCTTCTACACTTCTGCCGGTATTTTCGGCAAGGATCGTGTTCAGCCTGTCTTTTGTGCGCAGGATCTTTTCTGCATGGATCTGGATATCGGTCGCCTGACCTCTGAAACCGCCTGAAGGCTGATGGATCATTACTTCTGCATTAGGAAGGGCTGTGCGCTTACCTTTTGCGCCTGACGAAAGAAGAAATGCTCCCATGCTTGCAGCCAGACCTATACAAATCGTTGATACATCTGATTTGATATATTGCATCGTATCGTAAATCGCAAATCCTGCGGTCACCGAACCGCCCGGGCTGTTGATATAAAACTGGATGTCCTTGTCGGGATCCTGTGCTTCAAGGTACAGTAACTGCGCTACAACAAGGCTTGCTGTAACATCATTGACTTCCTCACTAAGGATCACTATACGGTCATTCAACAAGCGTGAAAAAATATCATACGAGCGCTCTCCCCGTGATGTTTGCTCTACTACAATCGGAACTAAACTCATAACTTCTACTCCTCTTTAGTTTTCTTTTTATCTGTTGATTTTTTTGCTGCCGTCTTCTTCGTTGAAGACTTTCCTGAATCTTTGTCTTTTGCTCCGGTCTCCTCAAACTCTTCTGCTATAGCGCTGTTTACCACTATTTTCGCTGCTTTACGCAGTTTGAGTTCGCGTTCGATATTCTCTTTCGGAACGTTTTCTTTAAGCTTTTTTATTTCCATCTTATATCGTTCTGCTGCTTCTTTATACTCTTCTTCTATTTCTTCGTCGTTTATCTCTACAGCTTCCAGTTCTGCGATTTTTCCCAATGCAAGAGCAGCTCTGACTTGTTTTTCACTGCTTTTGCGCATTTTTTCTTTAAACTCCTCCGGAGTAACACCCATCATTTGCATATACTGAGCCGGTTGCATGCCATAAGCCGATATCTGCCGTGTTAATGTATTCATTGAGCTTTCCATTTGCTCTTCTATCATCGCTTCAGGAACATCGGATTCCATAGATTCGATTATCTGCTCAATAAGCAGGTTCTCAAATGTTTCATCAACATCCTCCTGCCTTGATTTTAACAGACGGTTCCTGATATCCGCTTTGTATTCATCAAAAGTATCAAATTCTGATACATCCTGTGCAAAATCATCATCGAGATCCGGAAGGCTCTTCTCCTTGACCTCATTAAGCTTTACTTTGAATACAACGGGTTTTCCTGCCAGCTCTTCTTTATATTTTTCCGGGAAAACAAGATCCAGATCGCGCTCTTCACCAACTGTCATTCCTTCTACTTTTTCTTCAAAACCGGGAATGAATTGACCTGAGCCGAGAGTGAGCTCGTAATTTTCACCCTTTCCTCCTTCAAACGCTACATCGTCAACAAAGCCTTCGAAGTCTATAACAGCGATGTCGCCGCTTTTTGCCGGTCTGTCTGCTTTTTCGATACGGGCATTGCGTGCTCTTACAGATTCTATCTCGTTCTCTATCTCGCTGTCCGTAACTTCTACAGCCGGTTTAGGAGCGGATAGTCCTTTATATTGCTTTAATTCCACATCGGGATATAGAGCTGCTATCAAGGTGATGTCAGCAGAGGTTTTATCATCGTTAAGATCGATATCGGAAACACTTGGATAACCAACTATATCAAAATCAGTGTCTTTTATCGCATAACTTAGCACTTCAGGAATTATTTCATCCAGTGCATCGCTAAGGAATATTTCTTTTCCATACATTTTTTCTATCATCTTGCGCGGTGCTTTACCTTTTCTGAATCCCGGGACTGAGATCCTGTTCTTGTTTTTATGGAAAGCTTTGTTTACAGCAGCTTCCAACTCTTCCTGTTCGATCTCAATAACCAGTTCTACCTCGTTTTTCTCTTTCTTCTCACTGTTCTTTAACTTCAAGTTTACTTCCTCCAGATTTCTATTTGAACAACTTGGTATTCTATCAAAATTTGATTAAAAATGCAATCACTTAAATTACCGGTCAGCGTATGCAAAGATCTCTTATCAGCTTAAGCTTTGATATTCTACAAGAGCCGAATAAACGCCGCCTTTTGCTATAAGCTCGTCATGAGTTCCTGACTCAACGATCTCACCTTCTTGCAAAGCAATGATCAGGTTTGCTTTTTTGATCGTAGACAGTCTGTGTGCTATAACAATGATCGTTCTGTGCCCGATGATTTTACTTATCGCATTTTGAATTTCGCGTTCTGTCTCCGTATCTACGGCTGATGTTGCTTCATCAAGCAGCAGGACCGGCGAGTTCCGTAAAACCGACCGTGCAATAGATAAGCGCTGTTTCTGACCTCCGCTTAACCTGATACCGCGCTCTCCGATGTATGTATCATACTTATCCGGTAAAGACTCAATAAACTCATCGACACATGCGATACCGGCAGCTTCCCGTATCATCTCGGGTGTTGCGTTACCTGTTCCGTATGCGATATTCTCCCCTATCGTTCCGTTAAACAGGAATACATCCTGCAGAACCAGACTCAATTGATTTCGCAGACTTTCCAGTGTCATATCCTTGATGTCGATACCATCCATGATTATCGAGCCGGAGGTCGGGTCATAAAAGCGTGCGATCAGACCGGATATCGTACTCTTGCCTACACCTGTCGGTCCAACGATCGCAACCATTTGACCGGCTTTCGCTTCAAAACTGATTTTAGTAAGTACCTCGATATCGTCCTGATAGGAGAATGACACATCTCTGAACTCGATCTGTCCGGTCAGTCTTCCAACCTCTATAGCATCAGGACTATCTTTTATATCAGGCTCTACATCAAGGATCTCAAACACCCTCTCCGTACCTGCAAGACCTTGCTGAAGATCCTCAACTATACGGGTCAGCATTGCCACCGGAGCATAGAACAGATTTAAATAGAGCAGGAATGCTACAACATCCGCGATGTTCAATCCGGTCCTCATTGATATGATCGGTCCTGCTATCAGAACGATTATCGTTCCCATCGTAGTTATAAATGCAACTGACGGATGCAGGATGCCGGAATAGAAAAGAGCTTTTATAATATCTCTGGTATAATGTGTCGATTTCATCAACACTTTTTTAGACTCCTGCTCCTGTTTGTTGAATACCTGTATTTCCTTTATACCTGAAAAGTTATCTTGAAGCACTGCATTCAACTCTGCGATTTTCTCCTGTGCACTTCTGAAATGTTTTCTCATCAGTCTGGGCAGCATCGATACTACTGCTATAAAAGGGATCGGAATGCATACCAGAAGAGCCAGAACAGGATTCATTGTAAACAGGATTATCATTACACCGGCGATAGTAAGAACATTTGTAGTGACCTCAGGCAATGCGTGTGCTATCAAGCCTTCAAATGCGGCTGTGTCATTGATCACCCGGGACATAAGCTGACCTGTTTGTTTATCATGATAATAACTCATAGAAAGTTTTTGGAGGTGATCGTATACGATCCCTCTGACTCTGTTCACCATATTCCATGAAGCAACATGTGACAGATAGTTGCTCAGGAATTGACAGACACCTCTGAGCGCAAAACAAGCCAGCAAAACGAGTGCCAGAATGACGATCGTTCTTATCGAACCTGCCAGTTCTCCACTCTCCATGATCGCTATTATTCTTCTGGTTATTTCGGGAGCCAGCAGATTCGCACCTGTGATAAAAAATAATGATACTGTGGCAATAACAAGTAAATGCATCCAAGGTCCGGCAAATCTAAATAGCCTGATCAATTTTTTCATGTCTGAAATCCATCCCTGTTTAATCAATTGCTTTACACGATATGGTAAAAAAAGCGCACATGCAGACGTGCAAAGCCTTTTAGCTCGATGAGCTAAAAGACTTTACGTATATCAAACTGATTTATCAGTCAATATCAAAGTCAAAGTTTTGTGTCGGCGGAGGTGGCGGTTTGGTCGGAGGAGCCTGTGCTGGTGCTTCCGATGCAGCACGTGCAGCCTGACGAAATCGTTGCCTTGATTGTCTGATTTCTTCCAATGCTGCTGTAAGAGCGTCTTCTGTGCGGTGCATCGCATCGTCTACATACTCATTAGCTACGCGCCTGAGCTCGGACGATGATGTTTCCGCATGAGAGAGCATCTCATTACTTTTTGCTCTGGAGATCTTGATTATCTCCTGCTCATCGATCAGCTGTCTTGCACGCTCTTCAGCGCTGCGCTTAATAGCTTCTGCTTCACGTTTTGCGTTATTGATAAAGTCAGCGCGTGCATCAAGCAATCTTTTTGCTTCTGCTATTTCTGTGGGAAACTGTCCTCTGATCTCGTCTAATATATCAAGTGCTTTATCCCTGTCTATAACGCACTTCTCTGCTCCCAGAGGTACTCCCCATGCTTCTGTGATCATTGCGTGGAGCATGTTTAACATTTCCGGTATCCTGCTGCTCATACGGACATCATCCCTTCACTTTTAACTTTTGCTATAACATCGCTGATTATTTCATGAGGCACAAATGTTTTCAGATCTGCACCGTATCTTGTCATTTCCTTAACAGCGGAAGAGCTTATATATGTATACTTTTCACTGGAAGGCATAAACAGAGTTTCTATTCCGGGATCGAGCTTTCTGTTTATCAGGGCTATTTGAAACTCTCTGTCAAAGTCTGACACAGCACGGAGCCCTTTTATCATAACTTTAGCGTTTCTCTTCCTCATGTACTCCACAAGAAGCTCTTCAGAGGATTCGACATGGACATTTTTATATCTTACGACTGTGCGCTTGATAAAATCGACTCTCTCATCACGGCTGAATAACGGATTTTTTTCGGAGTTTATCATAACACATACATACAGTTCGTCAAAAACCGCTGCGGTACGTCTGATAATGTTGAGGTGTCCCAGTGTTATCGGGTCAAAACTGCCGGGATAGACTGCAATGCTCATAGCTTCTCTCGTTTCATGATACAAAACAGGTCATATCAACTCACGTGTGTACCGGACGATAACTACTCCTCCGTATTTATATTCCTTTTGGAGTGTATATGGCAGCACAACTGACGGTGTTGGCGCTCCTGCTTTTAATTCGCATATTATTATACCATTAATGTTTAGTTTGTCAAACTCAACAATTTTCTGAACCGCCCTGACTGCAAGCTGCGTATCATAAGGCGGGTCAACGAAAATGAGGTCATACTTTTCATCATCTTCAAGGAATCGAAGTGCATCACGTCCATATACAGATGCTTTCTCTGAAAAACCGCATATTTTCAGATTTTCTTTGACCAGTTTTACCGATTCTGATGCAGAATCAACAAAAACTGCATTTTTTGCTCCCCGGGACAATGCTTCGATGCCATACTGACCGGATCCTGCAAATAAATCAAGAACACGTCTGCCCTCAATATCAAACTGAATGATATTAAACACAGATTCTTTTACCATATCGCTTGTCGGTCTGATGCTATGACCAACAGGTTCCTTGAGCCTGCGCCCTCTTGCACTCCCGCTGATTATTCTCATTTCTCTTCCGGCTCCTTGTTTTCCTCATCGTTTTCATTGTTGCTTTTAATATTTTTCTTTTGCTTTTCGTCCTTATTCAACATCGTTTTCGATCTTAAGCTCCTATGGTATTCTATCGCAAACCTGTGTGCTTCTTCTTGTATCGTTCCTATCAGAGCAAAGACTGCAGGATTTGCTGCAAGACCTATTTCTTCTCCGTTTGGGGTGATCAAAGCTCGTGTTTTGTGCTTATCATCTTTTACCATACCAAATACCGGCAGTGAAACATCGAGTTCATTTAATGTTTTCTTTATCACTGAAGCGTGATTTGAACCGCCGTCGATAAGCATCATATCAGGCAGAGGAGCAAACTTTTCATCACCGGAAAGATATCTTTTTATTCTTCTGGTTATTATTTCTGACATACTTGCATAGTCGTCCTGACCACGTTTCGCTTTGATCTTGAACCGCCTGTAATCCTTCTTCAGTGATTTTCCTTTTACAAAAACGATCATCGATCCTACGATATTTGATGATCCGGTATTGGAAATATCATATGCTTCAATACGATCCGGTGTCGATGCAAGGTTTAATGCCTTCTCAAGCCATTGATGTGTCTTCAGTACCTTCTCTTTATACAGAGCAGCGTGTTCCTCTATTGGATCTTCAGTAAAAAATTGTTTTTGCTCGAGCACTTTTATTGCTTTTATCCTGTCCCGTAATACTGCGGCGACTTCAAAGTTCAAGCTGTCGGAGGCCTTTGTCATCTCTTTTGTAAGACTTTTTATCAGACTTCCGGTTTTTCCCTGAAATACGTCTATTGCAGCTGCTACAGCATTTCTGTAATCATCGGCAAGTTCTGCTTTTTGACAATATGCACGGCAGTTTCCCATGTCATGATTCAGACAAGGACGTTGTTTACCCAGGATCTGTTTGATATTTTTTCCGCATGTCGGGATTTTAAGAGCTTTACTGACCGCTGCTATTGCTTTTCTTGTATCCTGCCTGCCTCCGTAAGGACCTAAATATAAAGCATCGTCATCGCTTGCGTTTGCCTGGATCTTAAAAGCAGGATACTCGCTTTTTATATCTACGCGAATGACCGGAAATCCTTTATCGTCCCGAAGCTTGACATTATACTTCGGCATATATTCTTTGATCATTGAGTTTTCAAGAATAAGTGCTTCAAACTCCGATTCAACTATTATGGCATCAAAGTTTTCGATTTTTGAAACCAGCAGATCCGTCTTAATGTCATGGTTTGTGAGCGCATCGGCTCCCCTGTTGAAATAACTGCTGACACGGTTTCTTAGACGTGCAGCCTTACCAACGTAGATCACGTTGTTAGACTCATCCTTCATCAAATAGACGCCCGGCAATTGAGGAAGTTTTTGTGCTTTATCTCTTAATCCTTCATTCAACGTAATGAACAATCCTTTCCTGTCATAGTAAATTTATTCATTTTAACCTTAAAATATGCAAAAAAAAGTAAAAAATGTTAACAAACTGTGTTTATTAGTATTGCATAATTATTTCACTTATTATATACTCCATATGGTAGACACAGGAATTTAATAATTTGAAAGGAAAGGAACAGATTATGGAGAGACCGAACTGGCTAAACAACAAAACCGCAACGATCTTTGGTGTAATTTTCTTCCCGATTTGCGTCATTTTTGCATTTAGGCTAAACTCGCTGATTCTTACCGGTGTACCGCTAAGCGGAGGCAGACTTTATTGGCGTCAATTCGGATGGGCGTTTTTATGCGGCTTACCATTCTTCGGATTGATTTACGGTTTAGTAAAGCTGAACGATATCGTAGAAGTGCGCAACCGCCTTTGGGATGCTACAAATGCCGTACAGCCTCAACCTCAGTACGCACCGCCTCCCCCGCCGCCTCCACCGCAATAAAACACATCCAGTTATTATTGAGAGTGGTCATTTTGACCACTCTCATTTTTTATGTGGTACTAATAATAGCTTTCTTCCTTACCTTCTTCCCGCAGAGAGACAAAAATCGGAAATTGCAGGCTGTACAGACCGGTCTTTTTGTCACTGCTTTCCTCTTTATATTTTACCTCAATGACTCTACCCGGCATCGATTCGCGGATTGTCCAAAAGGATTCGCGCTGTTCATCATTCATCCCGGAGCCGACATTTAATGTGTTTCCTTTATAATCGACAACAAAAGCGCCAAGCCGCCCGGTATTCCTTCCCGATCCTTCTTCAACAGCAGTTACCTTCAGGTCAACTGTATAAAATCTTTTTACCTTCAGTATACCGTTATGCCTTTTGCATGCATACTTACTGTCGCGGTTCAGCATCAATCCCTCTTTATCCTCACTAACCATTTCGTCGAGATAATGATCGATCATGCTCGCGTCATTCCCTGTATAAAGGATCTCAACTACTGTGATCGCTGTCAGATCAAGCTCATTTATCTTGCTCTCAAGCTTTTTTAATGCAGCGAGACGGTCTTTATAGGTCAAAGCACTTTCACCTAGTGCGAATTCTTTTTTCGGCAGATGATCGAAAATCACAAATTGCATACAACTTTTGTCAGCGTCGTCCTGACCAAGCAATCCGGTGCCGATCCTGAAATTTTCATTATCAGATACTCCATCGGTATTTTTGCGTACCAGCTCACCATCAAATACCCATTCATCCGAATCCGGGAGCAGCAGAGCAAGAGCTGCTGTAATATGTTCCAATCCCGTGATTTCCTTACCTTGCCGGCTGAATATCTTACCATCGTAAAATGTTCCTCTGACACCATTAAGCTTAACAGATAGTGAAAACCATTCGTTTTCTTTTATGGGATACTTCTCAATATTATAAGACTGCTGAACCTCCCATTGCGGAATAAATTCCTTACCAAAAGCTTTGTTGATCGATTTCACATCGCAACCCAGCTTTGCGCTTTTTGTTATTATTGAGGAATAGAACTCACACATGTCACTCTCTTGTGCATTAAGAAACTGTCTTATATTTGCTATTACCTCATCACTGCCGGTATTATTGTCCAGAATGTACTGCATAAGCTCCGGAAATGACTCAAAACATTTTGTTGGTTGTTTTTCGGTTTCCTTTGATATTTTCTTTTCTGAAATACCCGTTACAAGGAATGGGTTCAAAAGGTAATCGATGAACAAAGTAAAGCGTTCATTCCCGCTGTTTTCGATAAGAATATCTCTTTTCGCCAGGCTTGAGCTTGTTTGTGTCAGCAAATCAAACAAGTCTTTAACCGATCTGTCAATTACACAGCTTTTCAAAATCTTCCCTCCCGATATGTCTGATTTTTAATCTTGATGCAATATATCCGCAAACGCTGCAGAAATAATCTTTTTCTCTGAAAATCATGAAGTCATTTATTTCTGTCACCGGCAGCTTGTTGAATGCAGCAGCGATACCCTGTCCGGTCTTTTTCATATATCCCTCTTTTATTGTCCAAATATAGCAAAAATACTCATCGGGATTTGAAGCAGACTTGAATTCCATATACTCCGCTTCAGTAAGGACACGCCTGGCAGTCCCGTTTGTCACGGATCTTATGTTTTGAATATCTATACCGACTTCCTGATCAGAAACGACACAAGCAGCTGCACTATTGGTATGACTGAGATTAAAGTGGATCAGAGGATAGTTTTTTAATACCGGCTTACCTTTTTCGAGATATTCAAATTCAACAGCTTCATTTATACCGTACTCAATATCCAGTGCAATGCGTAGCAGTAAATAGGCGGCAACAGACGCATTTTTTCCTTTTGGGAACTGCAGTCTGTTTGTCTTCAAACGCCTTTCTTCAGAAAGAAATGGCATCATAGCTTCACAAAAACTTTCTTCAAGCAATTCTAACTCATTAAATATATACAGCATATTCCAATTCTATCATATTAACAAAATATTTACAATTTTCATGCAAGTTTTAATATGGATTTCACTAAAGCCGGACTTGAGATATACGATAAAATTTATATGGGATAACTGGCGGCATGGACGCCGCTATTGGTTCGAGTGCGCGCTTGGGTCAATAATTCAAGGAGGAATTGAAATGGTTATCCAAAGTTATGAGGTCAAGACCAGCTCGCAACGCACTTTTCTCTCAGTCCAGTCAACAAACATGCTGGCATCACGCCAAATCAGGGCACCGCAAATATCAAATCAGCCGCCGCAAACACCCGAACAAGAAGAAATCCTGCAGTTGGAGGGACGGCAAGGAAGGCACGGCACGAACCGTGGAGGATGGCATGAAGGCAGAGATTTCCGCCGGATGCACAAGGACAGTGTAAGCGAAAGACTCAGAGAACTGTCACAGAAACTGTCATCATCGCATCATATCAGCACAAAAAGAGCACAAAGAAGAAAGCCGCCAAGCAATCCGCAAGAGTTAAAAGCCGAACTGTTACGAATGATGATGGACCTTTTGACAGGCGGTAAATCGAGCACCGCAAATAAAGCTGAAGGTGAAACCAGCAGACGAAACTTTGATTTGTCGAGTTTTTTTGGTGGTGTTTTTGGCGATGCATCATCCCGTCCTCAAGTAACAGACGGATGGCGTGTTGAGCATTTTCAGTACGAATCGGAACAGGTTTCATATCAGGCTAAAGGTGTTGTCAAAACAGCAGACGGCAGAACTATCAATGTAGATATCAACATGTTCATGTCACGTCAATTTGTCTCTTATATGGGGATCAATGTCGAAGCTTCCAGACCGATCGACCCGCTTGTTATCAACTACGGCGGAACAGCGTCATCGCTAATGAATGAAAGATTCCAGTTTGACCTCACATCAGACGGTAATCTCGACAGCCTAGCTGTTCTCGGAGAAGGCAGCGGATTTCTTGCAGTCGACTGGAACGGTGACGGAAAAATCAACGACGGCAGTGAATTATTCGGACCAAGCACCGGCTGCGGCTTCAGCGAACTGCGTCAGTACGACAAGGATGGCAACGGTTGGATCGATGCCAACGACGAGATATTTGACAAGCTTGTGGTATGGCATCGTGACAAAGATGGCAACGATACCATTTTTACACTGAAGGAACTGGGGATAGGCGCGATATATCTTGGTGATATAGAGACTGAGTTCTCATTCAAGGATGAAACAAACCAAACGCTCGGAGTCATGCGTTCAACGAGCTTTTTCCTGAAAGAAGACGGCGGTGCAGGAACCGTTTCACACGTTGACATGATGATTTAACTGTGCTAATCTAAAAGCGCTCTGCAGGGTGACAGGCAGAGCGCTTTTTCTTAGAGGTGGATCATGTTATTTACCGGAGCGGAAATCCTAATAAAAGAGCTGATCAGGCAAGGTGTTGACACTGTTTTTGGTTATCCGGGCGGTTATGTTATCAACATCTACGATGAGTTGTATAAAAATGCTGACGGCCTGACTCACATACTGCCGGCACACGAGCAAGGTGCGGCTCATGCCGCGGATGCATATGCAAGAGTATCAGGCAAAACCGGCGTCGTGATCGCTACCGGAGGACCGGGTGCAACAAATTTGATCACCGGGATAGCTAACGCATACCTTGATTCAGTACCTGTGATTTTTATAACCGGTAATGTGGCAGTACCGATGCTTGGTCAGGACTCATTTCAAGATATCGATATAGCGGGAGTCACTCTCCCGATCGTTAAACACAGCTATGTTGTAAAAGATATCAGAAATCTGCAAGATACAATAAAGGAAGCATTTTTAATAGCAGGTTCGGACAGAAAAG
>Ga0123356_10002147_pt1 | contig 21250 bp, 20 predicted proteins | sample TergutEmb28metaG_2_FD_92546 | JGI IMG/M metagenome (GOLD analysis project Ga0123356, IMG submission 92546) | Embiratermes neotenicus P3 segment gut microbial communities from Petit-Saut dam, French Guiana - Emb289 P3 | ecosystem: Host-associated > Arthropoda: Insects > Digestive system > Gut ... | reverse complement strand
TAAGTTTACCATCGTTCTTTGCCGCTAGGCACGGGTGGGCATCGGGGTGCGTAGCAGGGCGTAAACAACGGCGGTTGCCGTGATACCGGGTAACCGGTTGACCTATGAATATTTTACACTATGACATTCGAAACCGTTCTTGTTGCGGTTGGTTTTCTACTAAAAACAAAAAGTGCCAAAGATATTGACATATTTTATATTAAATATAGTATATTACATCATGTTAGTATTGTTATCTGCGTAGGCATGATATAATTACTGTGGATTGAAGGTAAAATATGAAAATGTTTGAAGCAATGCTTCCACTAGACAAAAAGCTGGAAGCTGTAATGAAGGAATACGGGCAAGAAGCTCGTGGTGAAAAGTATCGTGTTTTATGTAAGTGTAAGGATTTGAATGAAGCTACCGAGAAGCTTAAGAAGGTAGCTCTTGTTGGTGTATGGGATAACTTAGATTGTTGTGAGGAGGTGCGCGATAAGAAAGGTATGGATATACTAAAAGAGACCGACTTGGCGGTTTGCATTGACGGTCACAATTACCTGACGAATGATGAAATCAACTCGCTGTTGCTGAGGTGAAACATAACATGAACATTGGCGGTATTCAAAAGCTAACATTACTTGATTATCCTGAAAAAACAGCGTGTACACTGTTTACTGTCGGATGTAATTTTCGTTGCCCGTTTTGTCAGAACTCGTCACTTATCGATGAAAGCAGTGACATGCAAAAGCAAAGTGCTTCGGAAATACTCAGTTTCCTTCAGACCAGACAAGGCAAGCTGGACGGGGTTTGTATTAGCGGTGGCGAACCACTAATAAATGAAAATCTCGTAGCTTTTATACATGAGGTGAAAGCACTTGGGTTTCTGGTAAAGCTTGATACTAACGGGAGTTTTCCGCAGAAGCTGGAAAAGCTTTTGACTACAGGAATGATTGATTATGTTGCTATGGACATAAAAAACTCACCTGAGAAGTATGCTGAGACAATCGGTGTGCCAGACTATAACATAGTACCGATTGAAGAGAGTATAAAGCTGCTTTGCTCAGGCTTGATATCGCATGAGTTTCGCACAACAGTTGTCAGAGAATATCATACAGCCGATGATTTGGTCTCAATAGCCCGTTGGCTTTCAGGTGCAAAAAAGTATTATCTTCAAGGGTTTATTAACTCTGATGGAGTGGTAAAAAAAGGCTTAAACGGGTATTCAAAAGAGGAAATGGAAAAAATCCTTCAAAGTGTAAAAGCTGTTCTCCCGACAGCAGAACTGCGCGGAATATAGCGGAAAAACGCAGAAAATAGCACATTTTAGCATATATTGTATATAATTTAATAAAACTTCTCTATATATTGTGTTTTTTGTCTTGACATGCTGCAAATCAAGTGTTACTATGGTAAAACATCTTAATGGCAGGGCTATTACATAAATATTGGAGAGGTTTTGTATATGTACAGTGTTATTAAACGTGATGGTACAATTGTAGAGTTTGATCTTGCAAAGATTGCAGATGCTTTGACGAGAGCATTTGAGTCGCAGAACAAGCGGTATCATCAAAGCACCATCGACTTTTTAGCCGTGATGGTAACAGCGGAATTTGAACCAAAAATAGTGGACGGAACCATATCGGTTGAAGAAATCCAAGATAGTGTTGAAGCTGTATTAATTAAAGGCGGTTATGCGGATGTAGCCAAAGCATATATCCTCTATCGTGAAAAACATGCAAAGCTGAGAAATATGAAATCCACCATTTTGGATTTCAAAGAAACTGTAGACAGTTATGTTAAAGTTACAGATTGGAGAGTTAAAGAGAACTCCACTGTAACTTATTCTGTGGGCGGACTTATTTTAAATAACTCGGGAGCCATTACCGCAAACTACTGGCTCAGCGAAGTATACGACAAGGATGTTGCGGACGCACATCGAAATGCGGACATCCACCTGCACGACCTGTCCATGTTAACCGGCTATTGTGCCGGATGGAGCCTTAAACAACTTATTCAGGAAGGTCTCGGCGGCATTTCCGGAAAAATAACCTCTTCACCTGCCAGACATCTTCCCACCTTATGCAACCAAATGGTAAACTTCCTCGGCATTATGCAAAACGAATGGGCTGGAGCACAGGCATTTTCATCATTTGATACATACCTCGCACCCTTTGTAAAAATAGATAACATGCCCTACAACCAAGTAAAAAAATGCATCGAAAGCTTTATATACGGCGTAAATACACCGTCTCGCTGGGGCACACAGGCACCCTTCTCAAACATAACACTCGACTGGGTCGTACCGAATGACCTCGCCGAGCTTCCTGCAATAGTTGCCGGAAAAGAAATGGATTTTAAATATAAAGATTGCAAGCCCGAAATGGATATGATAAACAAAGCATTCATCGAAATAATGCTTGACGGCGACGCCAATGGCAGAGGCTTCCAATATCCGATACCTACATATTCAATAACAAAGGATTTTGACTGGAGTGAAACAGAAAATAACCGCCTGTTATTCGAAATGACAGCAAAGTACGGAACTCCTTACTTTTCAAATTACGTCAACAGCGACATGGAACCAAGCGACGTTCGCAGTATGTGCTGCCGTTTAAGGTTGGATTTAAGAGAACTTCGCAACAGGTCCGGCGGTTATTTCGGTAGCGGTGAGAGCACAGGCTCAATCGGCGTTGTTACAATAAACATGCCGAGAATCGCATATAAATCCCGCAGTGAAACCGAGTTTTTCCTGCAGCTTGATAAAATGATGGATATTTCCGCACGTGCACTAAAAACAAAAAGGATTATTATTTCCAAGCTCCTTGAAGAAGGCTTATACCCATATACTAAACGTTACTTAGGCAGCTTTGATAATCATTTTTCAACAATAGGTCTTTTAGGCATGAATGAAGCAACATTAAATGCCAGATGGCTTCAAACCGATTTATCCGATAAAAAAGCACAAAGATTTGCACAAGTTGTTCTCAATCATATGAGAAATCGTCTATCGGATTATCAAGAGGAATACGGCGATCTATATAACCTCGAAGCAAGCCCGGCAGAGAGCACATCATATCGCCTTGCAAAACACGATGTCGCACGTTGGGCAGATATTATCACCGCTGCAAACAACGACGGCGAAACCCATTACTATACAAACTCTTCACATCTTCCTGTAAGTTATACAGAGGATGTATTTGAGGCACTTGATATTCAAGACGAGCTTCAAACCCTCTATACATCGGGAACAGTCTTCCACGCCTTCATAGGAGAAAAGCTGCCGACATGGAAATCAGCCGCAAATCTTGTTCGTAAGATTGCAGATAATTACAAAATGCCCTATTATACTATGTCGCCTACTTATTCAATATGTAAAAACCACGGATATCTTACAGGAGAGCAGTATTCATGTCCGGAATGCAGTGAAACAACAGAGGTTTACAGTCGCATAACAGGTTATTACCGCCCGGTTCAAAACTGGAATGCAGGAAAAACGCAAGAGTTTAAAGCCCGAAAGGTATATGATGTAAGTAATGATGTTTCAGAGACCGAGTTTGACGATGAGGCAGAGGTAACGAGCTATAAAATAATGCTTGTCACAACCGAGCAGTGTCCGAACTGCGTTACTGTCCAAGCCCTGATGAATGACGCCAACATTCAATACGATATATTGGAAGTGTCGAAAAACCCTGATGTTGTAAAGCTTTACTCGGTAAGAAGTGCCCCAACCCTGATTGTCCAAAACGGAAGCTCCTACGATACATATGCAAATGAATCGAATATCCGTGCATTTGTATCTTCCCAGTGTGAGTGTTAACAGCAGGTATTAAAAAAAGTGCTTTCCCTCAAAGTGATGGAAAGCACTTTTGAATATACAAAAGGAGTACATTATGAAAAAACAAGCATTTAATCCATATCTGCCATCTTGGGAATATATACCCGATGGTGAGCCTCATGTCTATGGAGACAGAGTTTATGTTTACGGCTCTCACGATAAATTTAACGGCTTTGCATATTGCTTAAATGATTATGTCTGCTGGTCTGCACCTATTGATGACTTAAGTGACTGGCGGTATGAGGGCGTTATATTCAAAAGAACAGATGACCCCGCTAACTCCGACGGACATATGTGCCTGTTTGCTCCTGATGTAACACTCGGAACAGACGGACGTTATTATTTATACTATGTACTCGACAAAGCACCATTTGTATCTGTTGCTGTATGTGATACACCTGCGGGAAAGTTCGAGTTTTACGGATATGTCTGCCACCCGGATGGAACTCGTCTTGGAGAAAAAGCAGGAGATGAGCCGCAGTTTGACCCGGGAGTTATTACAGAAGGTGATAAAACATTTTTATATACAGGGTTTTCAGGTAGAGATGACAAAACAAGAACAGGCTGTATGGTAACGGTTCTCGAAAGCGATATGCTGACAATTACCAAGGAAACAAAGACTATTATTCCAAGTCATGCTTATAGTAAGGGCACGGAGTATGAAGGTTTTGAATTCTTTGAAGCTCCATCAATTCGCAAGTTTGGTGATATTTATTATTTGATATACTCCTCAATATCATCCCATGAGCTTTGTTACGCAACAAGCAGAAATCCTACAGCGGATTTTAAATACGGCGGTGTTATTATCAGTAACTGTGATAAGCATATAAGCACATATAAACCTTCGGATTTGTTAACGAATTTTGCAGGAAATAATCACGGTGGAATTGTAGAGATAAACGGACAGTGGTACATTTTCTATCATAGACATACAAACGGCACGAATTTCAGCCGTCAAGCTTGTGCCGAAAGGATTGAAATAAGTGCCGGTGGCAGCATTAAGCAGGTTGAGATGACCTCGTGTGGTTTAAATGGAGAGTACTTAATAGGAAAAGGCGAGTATCCTGCACATATTGCATGTAATTTATTTTCAAAGACTGAGCAGAGTAATCATCCTACACATCATGATTCTTGGATGGACGGAAGATTTCCAAAAATATCAAAAGACGGTAAGGACGGAGACGAGGAACCGGGATTTATCGCAAATATGCGTGATTCAACAATCGCAGGGTTTAAGTATTTTGAGTTTGAAAATACGAAGAAAGTGACCATAAAAACCAGAGGATATGCACATGGATTCTTTGAAGTAAAAACCGCGTGGGACGGAGAAACTCTTGCAACAATTCCAATGAACTCCTCAACAATCTGGGAAGAAAACTCAGCAGACGTTGCATTACCAAACGGCACACATCCACTATACTTCGAATTCAAAGGAGAAGGCGGAGCAAGCTTATTGTCATTTAAGCTTGAGTAAGTGTGTTAAATTATGATAATGTATCTAACGGAATAAAAATCTGTATTAAAGGAACCGCAAATGAGACATAAAAAAACAAAAAAAGCGAATATTGTTTTTCCTCTGCTTATTATTATTACAATTCTTGTCGGAGGGTATGCTTTTTACCACTTTAATACGGAGCTGGAGGTTTATCAGAAGAGCACATTAGATGCATCCGTGTTTTTCAGTTCACATACACCACAGCCATTTATAAATTCAGCAGCGGATGCAGAGCCGTATAATGCCTATAATCCCAGAGACGATGCTCTCTATTTTTACGATACACCTGAAGGCATTACAATGATTAGCCATTCAACAGCATGGAATCAGGAAATGCTGGAACTTTTGCACTATGAGCTTTTGATGAATGAGCACGGTGATGAGATTAATGCATTATATGAGGTTGTTGTATATCCCTACGATGAAGAAGAAGGAGTTGCAGTTGCCACGTATACTCCGGGAACTACAGCTGTTAGCTTTTTCATTCAATTTCCTGCATTTCCCGATGATTTTTCAATAGATTTCCCGCAGGACATCGGAACAATTACCTTATACGGCGGAGATACAAACACTACTATTGAAGGTATGGCAAGCAGTCTCAGCCATGAATACGGTCATCATTATACCTTCTATTATATGTTCGGTTTCGGGCAAAACAGACAGGATTCCGAATACGATATAGATGACAGCGACTCCATAGCACATACTGCATATGCGAGGTTAAGAGATGCGGAAGGGTTAAATTTAATTACATCCTTAAGTCCGGGTGAGAATTATATTCAAGACTGGTATCGTTATCTTGTTGAGGTTGCAGCAGAGGATTATGTTCAGCTAATGGGCTCTCCAACCACTCGCAAAGTAATTAATTTTGTTGATGTACAGCAGCTTATCCGAGGCTCGGAGCATCCGGAGTTCATCAGAGGAAGAAATGCATTCCCGCAAGGAAATATGATGATTCCTCTTGCAAATGACGTACCGGGATTAAAGGATTATTTTTACAGCTTTATCGATGTTGTGCCAAGAGCACCGATAGAAGAAAAGCAGGAAATAAATTTACAGATACAACGAAACTCCATCGAATACATATTAACAACGGGGCCTCGTTCATTTGTACATTACACAATCACATGGAATGCACCGTATCAAAGTGCAATTTATACAATTGTCTGCTATGACCCGAATGACTACTCAGGCTGGGGGATGCCAATAAAAACAGTCCGTCCGGGTCAAAATACATCTGCAATAATAGGCGAATATGCAGTCGAGCGAGGAAATCAAATAGTTTCAATGAATGACAACAACGCCGAAGGAACTAAGGTGTTCTATGTAGTAGCCCTATTACCAGACGGAACACTCTATATATCAGAAAAACTGGAACACCATTTTTAAGCAACGAAGCAACGGAGACGGTTTCTGCTGCGAAGCCGGAGAGGTTTATGAAAAAACGAACAATATGTATAGTTTTATTAATAATAACACTCATCACTTTACTCTCAGGGTGTATTAAGATTGAGATAAGCACCGGTATTGATGAGGAGTATACAGCGTTTTTATCTTATCGAATTGAAATGGATGCAGATGAAATTGATGTACGATACAGGGATATTCTTTCAAATGCTCTCAATAGAATAGGCTGGCATTATCAGGAATATATGGATTTTTCAGTTCAGCTTGACATTGAAAATAACCCCAACGTGCTTGTTATGACTAAGAAAATTCAAAATAACAGCTTTGAACAAGCTTATACTGCACTTGAGAATTTACTGAAAAATGAAGAGATGACCCCGTTTATGAGGGTTGACATGGCTTTTGACAGCAATGAGCGGCAAGACAGGTATATTATTAGTGCAGAAACGGATATCTCTCAAATAATGCGTTTGTCAAATTATGAAGAGCTATCACCTGCTCTGCAGGAGCAATTGAATAATGCACTGGAGACAGGCACGGGAACAATAATACTCACGTTACCGAACAGTGAAATTGCAACGCATTCACATCAGATAAACAGAGAAAATAATCAGATAATTATGGATGTACCGCTTAGCTATACAGAGCGAACTGATTTTGAACTATCAGGAGTGCTTAACCTGCTCGTCGACGGTTCGCCCGGAGGCTCACTAAATGAGATAACTCATGAACTGACAAGGTTTAGAAATATGTCCATAATTATATGTGCTGCAGTTGTTGTTTTATTACTAATAATTTTACTGCTTACAAAGCTTCCCAAGAAAAGAAGATAGGAATGCAAAAGGTTGATTTCAACAACTAATGCACTTGCTGAAAGCAAGTTCTCATGATATTATTAATATGCTATTATTATAGCTTTTAAATGTATTTATACATAATTTTAAGTAATTTAATAAGTGGGGTAATTATGAGTCCGGCTTTGGAAAGCATATTCTTGGTTGTTGGCGGCTTGGGGCTGTTTCTGTTCGGCATGAAAATGATGTCGACAGGACTGGAGCTGATAGCAGGAGACCGCTTACAAGGAATCATCAAAAGAGTAACATCAAACAGATTTTCAGCAGTTGCTGTAGGAATACTTGCAACAATTGCAATAAACAGCTCAACTGCTACAACTATAATGACAGTCAGTTTTGTCAACTCAGGTATGATGAATCTGACACAGGCAATAGGCATAATTATGGGTGCAAACGTTGGTACGACGTTTAGTGCTCAATTAATTGCGTTCAGACTTGACCAGATTGCACCACTGTTTATTTTCATCGGCATAATAATGTATCTGTTCTTCAAAAAACGAAGTATAAAAAACATAGGATATGCAGTATTAGGGTTTGGTATATTGTTTTTCGGCGTAACGGTCATGGGCGGACCGCTGAAAGGACTTGCAAACAACCCATCATTTAACGCAATTCTAACAACCTTCCAAAATCCTATTCTCTCGATACTTGCGGGCTTTATCTTTACGGCAATAATACAAAGCTCATCGGCAACAATGGGCATTCTTGTTACACTTCATTTAAGCGGTGTACCAATACCGTTTATGACATCTGCATATATAATACTCGGCACAAATATCGGCACAAGTATTACAACGGTTATTGCATCAATACCTGCAAATCGAGAGAGCAAGCGAGCGGCACTATTTCATATAATGTTTGATATTATAGGCAGCACATTGTTTGGTACATTAATTTTCTTCGTACCTTCAATTCTGAGTTGGTTCCAGGCGACATGGTCAGAGCCTGCACGCCAGGTTGCAATGTTCCACACACTGTACAACTTTGCAACGATGTTCCTGTTATTACCCTTTGTTTCTCAAGTTGCAATATTAATGAAAAAACTCGTTCCGATTACATCGGAGGCAACAGATATAACATACGAAAAAAAGCTTTTATTCCTGGATGATAAAAACATTCAATCTCCCTCAATCGCAGTTTTAAATGCTCATATGGAGCTGAGCAGAATGGGGAAAATCGCAAATGAAAACTTGGCTTTGGCGGTAGATTCGTTTCTTACAAGCGATATGGAAAAAGCAAAGCGAGTTGTAAAGAATGAAAAAATTATTGATTATCTGAGCCATAATATAGCAATAAAGCTTATATCCATTAACAGCATGACCTTGTCAACCTATGAAGCATCAAGACTCGGCAGAATGTTCCAAACAGTTTCAGATATGGAAAGAATCGGAGATCATGCGGAAAACATTGCCGAATATGCAATGATAGTGGACAATAACGAACTTAAATTCTCCGATGTCGCAATGAAAGAACTTAAGGAATTAAGTGAGCTTACAGTAAATCAAACAACAGTTGCACTTGACGCATTTGAGCGGGAGGAAACTTCAAAGCTTGCGGAAATTCAAGCATTAGAGAAGCAAATAGATAAACTTTCTGCAGAATTTACCGATAATCATATAGATAGGTTAAAAATAGCAACTTGCGAACCTAAGAGCGGAGTTATATTTACAGATATGATTATCGACTTGGAAAGAAGTGCCGACCATGCGATAAATATTGCATTTTCACTATTGCTCGAGGGTAAAAAAAGTTTGCACTAATGAATAGATGAAATGGAGTGAAACACATGTCAACAGGCGGAATCTCAGGAGTAAACTCACCAATCTATGACGGAACAAATAGTGCGAATGGAGTCGGAAACGAAAGCGGAAACGCATCGAACAACGGAGCGGATTTTTCAGGGGTGCTGAGCGATGCACTAAAAGAGCAGGCAATGCAGTCAATGATGACACAAATGGCGAGTGCCGGAGGGAGCAATCCCGGTGGAATGAACACAATGTTCGGCGGTCCGAATGCAATGCTTGGTATGCTGGGCGGACTTGGCGGTATCGGCGGCATAGGTGGAATCGGCGGAGCCGGTGCGATGATGGGAATAGAAAATACACTTATCTCGGCAGCCGGAACAGGTGAGATGTCCGGTGCTCAGTTGATGTTATTTATGATGATAATGATGATGCAGTCCGGTGACAGCGGCAGCAGCGATATGATGCCGATAATGCAAATGCTCGTAGGACTGCTCACACAGTCAAGCAAAGATGCAACTGCCGGTGTGCAAAATAATATGCTAATGCTCGAGGATATGCAGGGAGGTCAGCAAGGCGATATAAGGCGTATGGTTGACGCTGCTTTGGAGCAAGTCGGGTATCGTGAGCGAAACAGAGACGGCTCATTCGGAAGTGGCAATATAACAAAATTCGGAGCATGGTACGGAATGGACGGACAGCCTTGGTGTGCAATGTTTGTATCATGGGCAGCAGACCAGGCAGGACTTCTTCATGATGTAGTTCCCAGACATGCCTCAACGTCAATGGGAGTGAAAGCATATCAGGATAAAGGCTTATACGCACTTCGCGGCACCGGATACATGCCTCAGGAAGGCGATGCGATATACTTCCAGTCCGCAAACGGACGAATTCAACATGTTGGAATTGTTGTAGGCGTTGACCTTGAAAATAACAGAGTTCATACAGTTGAAGGAAACACAAACAACGCCGTTCAAATACGACATTATGATTTAAACAGCACCAGAATTCACGGGTATGGAAAAAACGGCGGTACAGGACTTGGCAGAATCCCCGGAAATTCAACCGAAGGTACCGGAGCAAGCACCGTATAGTCACACGACAATATGCAAATCCTAATATCAATAAAAACAAAGGGACAAATTTAGTCCCTTTGTCTTAATTTGTGATATAATGCACACCATAGGTGGAGTAAACAAGGATGACTTTAAGGGTTTGGCATGAATAAGCAAAACTTAGTAAACTTAATAATTCTAATTATTGTCTTTTTTATCTTTATTGCAATGATAATACAACTATTTCCATTGTTGGAAGACGTTATTAAAGACAGAGAAGACGAAGCAGGTCTTGTAGAGGTTGTTGACGCATTAGGCTGGAGAGGTCCTCTATCGCTCATAGGATTAGCTGCCCTGCAGGTTGTTTTCCCGATAGTGCCGGCTGTGGCTATAGGAATTCTTACAGGGTTAACATACGGCGTATTTTGGGGAATGGCAATATTTCTCGGAGGAATTGCAATAGGTAATATTTTTGTTATCTTTGCAATGCGTAAGCTAACTGTTATTTTTGCAAATAGAAAAAATAAAAAACCTAAAGAGGATAAAAAAGAACACTCCGGACTATTATCAAAAGAAAATTTAGAAAAAATAAATAAACCGGAAGTAGTTGCATTTTTCCTCTTTATGATTCCATTCATTTCCGGTGCAGGTCCTTATCTTTTTGCGGGAACAAAAGCAAATATATGGAAATACACAGCAGCAGTAGTTGCAGGAAGTATCCCGACAGCAATCCTCTACGTGTTCCTCGGGGACAGGATTTCACAAGGCAGCCATTTAACAGCAATAATAACAGGAGCAACCCTCGTAGTCGCACTTGTTTTTATACTGATATTCAGAAAGAAAATTCTGAGTATGATAATAAAATAGTATTTACGAAGGAGAGCACAATGAAGTCATTAAAAGATTGTTTCAAGCTATCAAACGGAGAGGAGATTCCTTGCATTGGTTTTGGTACATTTCAAGCAGCTGATGGTGATGAATGTACAAATGCAACACTAAGTGCCATTGAAGCCGGATACAGACATATCGATACGGCTCAAGGTTATCAGAATGAAGAAAGCGTTGGCAAGGCAATAAAAAAGAGCGGGATACCACGAAACGAGCTATTTGTCACAACAAAGCAAACCAACACTGTACGTGGTTACGATGAGTCAATTGCGGCATTTGAGCAATCCATGAAGAAGCTGGGTTTGGAATATCTCGACCTTTTCTTAATCCATTGGCCAAATCCGATTCATTTTAGAGATAATTGGCAGGAAGCAAACGCAAGCTCATGGAAAGCTTTTGAGTATCTGTATGACACAAAAAAGATTCGTTCAATAGGTATCAGTAACTTCCTTCCTCATCACATAGATGCATTACTCAAAACAGCGAAAATTCCGCCCCATGTTAATCAAATCAGATTATGCCCCGGCGACACTCAGGATGAAACCGTTGATTACTGTCGCTCAAAGGATATTCTACTGCAAGCCTATAGTCCGTTTGGCACAGGGCAAATCTTCGAGATTCCGGAAATGAAAAATCTTGCCGAAAAATACGGTAAGACAATCGCCCAAATATGCGTACGCTGGTGTCTGCAAAGAGAATACCTGCCTTTACCAAAATCAGTAACAGCCACAAGAATCAAAGAAAACGCAGACGTCTTTGACTTCGAACTGGAAGCCTCAGACGTACAAAAAATAGCCGACATGAAAGGCATAATCGGCTACTCAAAAGACCCCGACACAACAATGTTTTAGCAGGCAATCTGCGTGATAATACTGCCATAACGGCAGCTACAACTCTTTTTCTCCTACAAAATATTCCATACACACTTTAAAACCCAGTTTGCCGTACGTTTTTTCTATTGCAGTATAGGTATAGCTAAGCCAAATGGTCTCAATTCCCAAATCTTTTAAATAAGCGGTTCCGAGGTTCAACAAGTTTGTTGCAATGCCTTTTTTCCTGTGACGCGGAGCGGTTAGAATACACCCGCCGTAGCCAAGCTTGTTTTCCTTGGACTCAATCCCTATCATTAATGCAGCGAGGATTTCTCCGTCCTTCTCAGCAACAATAACCGGGTCATTAGTACCCGGTTTATACATATTTTCATTTTTGTATAGCTTTATAAAATCACTTGCGTCCTCCTGACAGCACGCTAAAATACCGTCAATATCGCTCATTGTCGCGAAGCGATAAAGATTTCCGTCAATTATATCGCCAAGCTTATGCTCGGTGTATGTAAAATCACTAAGCGACATGGATAAGTCAATACAATTTACATCACCCCAAGAGTGATGATATCCGTGTTTTTCAAAAAACTTATGTGCATTCTTGTTCATTGGTACGCCGGGTATAATGTAGTCCTTACCGACTCCGAGTTTTATCCTGTCATAGCCTTGAGCTTTAACGTATTCTTCGGATTCCTTCAATAAAGATGTTCCGATACCTTTTCCTTTGTGGCGTTCATCAACAAGAAGCAGATAAATTGCATTCGTATTAATAACTGAAACAGCAATAAGCTTGTCTTGTTCCTTGCGGTAAATAAAGTGATTATCTTCATCTGACAGATTGTTTAAAACCGCTTCATCACCGATTAATATGTCCGGAAGCTCTTTGCGGAAAAGAGCATAAATTTCATTTATCATATCAAAGCCACTATTTCCTATTCTTCAATTTTTTCTTGGGTTTTTGCTTTTTTATCGCTTAAATAACGTTTTATTGCAAACAGACCTGCAATTGCAACTATTCCGAAAAGTAAATCCATGGTTCCCTCATGATACATTATTACCTGACGTGCTATTGCAAATAACAAAACATCAAGGACGGATTCCGGAGTGTGCTTAAAGAGCATTTTTGTAAACTCGATACCGATGACCAGAGCCAGCATCATTGACAAAATCTGTTCAAAGCCAACTTGCAGAATTACCAGGCTTAAACCGAAGATTCCGGATATAATCTCAATAGCTCTGATTGCTGCTATAACAAGGATTATAATAGCAATTGCCACCTCAAAATAGTTTGCTATTGTTCCAAGCTTATTTGAGTCAAATGTCTTTTTCATTAACCTTCACATCCTTTTATCTCAATAGTCCATGTGTTACTGTATTGCTTACCCGGCTCCAAGCTGATTAAGTCAGGCTGAGTTGCCAAATCCTCAAGTATACCGTCTCTTGATGGGAGAGAAGTCCACGGCTCGATACATACAAAAGGTGCGTCTTTTTTCACAGGATGCCAAAATGCAATAAACTGCATGTCAGGATAAGTAACAGCAACGGCTTTATTCCCCTTATCACTTTTTAATGTGACCTTACGCGGCATATCACGAAACATTATTGCATCATTGTCAAAAAGCCCGTGATATAAAGGAATGATTTTTTCATCTTTCAAAGAATATTTTTTATCGGTACCGTTCGGATAACACGCTTCTGACAGACCAATAAGTGTCGGCTCACTTTTTTCTGAAAACTCTAAATAATAATCATCAAAACTAAGTCCCGAATCCAATGGAACACGAAACCCCGGATGTCCGCCAATTCCGAAGTACATGCACTCTTTGCCTGTGTTAAGCACTTCAAAGGTTATATTTATCCGGTTATCCTCCAACTTATATTTTATACGCAGTTCAAACGTAAAAGGGTAAGCTACAAGTGTTTTTTGGCTCTCGCGAAGTAAAAAGCAAACATAATCCTCGTATGCTGCTTCAACCGACATTTCCGATTCCGGCAAAAATCCGTGCCTATTCATCTCATAACGCTTGCCATTGTGAGTATAGCACCCTTCAGTCAATCTGCCGATGTAAGGGAACAGATTAACAGCCTGTTTTTTCCAATACTCAGGGTCACCCTGCCACAAATACTCGTTACCCGCACCGTCCTTAATACTCTTTAACTCCGCAGCAACAGGTGAAATAACAACCTTAAGCATCTTATTTTGAATTGTTTGAAAGTCCATTTGCTCCCCCCTAAAATATCAAAATGTGTTTATATAATATGCTATTTTTATTTCTATGTCTATACACGAATGATGTGACATGCTATTATCTTATTTAGAGGTGAATGCAAATGCTAACCTTATATTTTTCAGGTACAGGAAACACTAAGTTCATAGCCGAGCTTTTCAGTCGTCAAATGGGTGCTAGGTGCATATCCATTGAAACTGATTCGGATTTTGTGCGTGAGATACAATCAAACGACACGATTGCATTTTGCTATCCAATTTACGGCTCACGGGTTCCTCGCAATATGCGTGAGTTTACAGCAAAATATATGAGTTATTTAAACGGCAAAAAAATCATCATCTTAGTGACTCAAATGCTGTTCTCCGGTGATGGTGCAAGAGTTTTTACCGATATGTTTTGGGATAATGCAATCGATGTTATATATGCAGAGCACTTTAAAATGCCGAATAATGTAAGTAATATTCTTATTTTCCGAAAGCCAGGTAGAAAAAAGATGCAAAAGTATATACTCAATGCTGAGGAAAAAATGTCAGTCGTATGTAATGATATCAGAAATGGTGTCGTAAAAAAACGCGGGTTTTCTTTTTTCTCACAGATACTCGGGAATATGCAGGGCAAATCTTGGCAAGGCAACAGCAAAGAGATTTACCCCGGCTCTGCATCAATCGAATACAAGGCCCAAACAGGTGTAAGAATACGCAAAAACTGCAATGCTTGCAATCTTTGCGTAGACATCTGCCCTGTGTTTAATTTAGCCAATGTTCGCGGAAAAATCACCCAAAGAGGCAACTGCATAGTATGCTATCGCTGCGTCAACCAATGCCCTAAAAGAGCCATAACCGTCATGATGCTAAAGATTAGACCAAGATGGCAATACAGAGGTATTGAGGAATATAACTTATAGACCTACGGCTGCCGTACTTGCCCATCTCCGTATATCACAAACTTTGATGATGTTAGCTGCTCGAGTCCCATGGGACCTCGGGCGTGCATTTTTTGTGTCGAAATGCCTATTTCAGCACCTAGCCCGAATTCACCGCCATCAGTAAAAGCTGTTGAGGCGTTGACATATACCGCTGCTGCATCTACTTCATCATGAAATCTGTTTGCAGCTTCATAATTGGTTGTAACAATCGCTTCCGAGTGTTTTGAGCCGTATTTTGATATATGTGCAATAGCTTCATCTATATCGTTTATCACTTTGACAGCAAGGGTGTAGTTGAGGAACTCGGTGTAAAAATCATCATCCGTCACCGAAACCACTGAGTCTCCAAGTATATTTTGTGTTTCCTCACATCCACGAAGCTCAGTTCCTTTTGTGTCGAGTAGTTTTTTTGCAATAGGCAGAAATTTCTTTGCGATTGCTCTATCGACAAGCAGGGTTTCTGCGGCATTACAGACAGACACACGGCGGCATTTGGCATTAAAAATTATTTTCGCCGCAGATTCAAGGTCAGCAGTTTTTTCAACATATACATGACAGTTACCGACTCCTGTCTCTATAACGGGGACTTTTGAATTTGCAACCACATGGTTTATAAGCCCTGCACCGCCTCTGGGTATTAGAACATCAATATACTTTGTCAAACTTAAAAGCTCGTCAACACTGCTGCGTTCTGTATTTTGAATTAACGAAACCGAATTCTCAGGTAATCCGGAAGCTTGTATTGCTTTACGCATAATATCTGTAAGTGCATTATTGGAATTAAATGCTTCCTTTCCGCCTCGCAGAATAACAGCAATACCGGCTTTCAAGCACAAAACTGCAGCATCAACAGTAACATTTGGGCGTGACTCATAAATAATTGCAATGACACCGAGCGGGACGGACTTTTTACCTATCAGCAGACCGTTGGGTCTTTTCTCAAGTTTATCAATTCTTCCGATTGGGTCGCTCTGAGCGGCTACATCTGTAACGCTGGCTGCAATTACATCTATACGTCCCGAATCTAAAGTCAGCCTGTCGATTAAGGATTCGGACATACCATTTCTTCGTGCATTCTCAACATCAAGCTTATTTGCATCGAGTATTGAACTTTTATTTTCAAGCAGCGCATCCGCTATGTCATGTAATGCAGTGTTTTTAATGCTTGTGCTGCAAGTCATCAGCTTTTGTGCTGCAGACCTTGCCGCAATACCTTGAGCTTCAATTGCTGTCATATCAATTACCTCCGATCTGTGTTAGCTTAAAGTGTGTTCCGACCTCGCCGCCCTGAACTGCAGTATATAGGTTTTGTGCAAAAGAGCCATTTGTAATTATTGTCTCGATACCATGCTCTCCCGCAACTCCGGCAGCGGTTAGTTTAGTAATCATCCCGCCTGTGCCGAGTTTATTTAATGTTCCGCCTGCGAGTGCGATTATTTCATCGTTTATCTCATATACAACCGGTATAAGCTTTGCATCTTTGCTTTTATGCGGGTCTTTATCGTATAAACCGTCGATATCTGATAATAATACTAACAAATCCGCCTCAACCAATGCTGCGACAGATGCAGACAATGTGTCGTTATCACCAAAAACCTTGTGCTCGGACTCTATTTCTTCAATACACACAGAGTCATTTTCATTAACAATGGGAATAACACCCATAGATATAAGTGCGTCAAATGTTCCTGTCAGATTCAACCTGACAGTTGGTCTGTCAACATCTTCTCTTGTCAGAAGTATTTGCCCGACAGTTGCACCGTATTCACCAAAAAGCTTGTCATAAATATGCATAAGCTCAAGCTGTCCGACTGCTGCTACAGCCTGTTTTTCTCTAATATCCTTCGGACGCTCAGCCAATCCCAACTTCGCAACGCCTGCTCCTATTGCACCGGAAGATACTAAAATAACCTCATGCCCTTCATTTTTTATATCAGTCAGAACTCTTGCAAGGCTTTCAATGTTTTTGAAATTAAGCCCTTTTCCGCTATGGCAGAGCGTTGAAGTTCCTACCTTAAAGACAACACGTTTTTTCTTCATATTATCCCCTTAATTAATTGTACAATTACATAGTAGTCTGCAGCGGTTAATAAATCAATCCCAGTTTTCGTTTAACAGTTTTATTTGCAATGCTCGGAGTCGTTTTCTGCACTCTTTAAAATCGGGAATGTATTTGTAAACAATTGCCCAAAATCGCTTAGAATGATTCATTTCAACCAGATGTGCAAGCTCATGTACAATTACATAGTCAATAATGTTATCATCTGCCATTATCAGTCGCCATGCGTAGTTTATTTTTCCGTCGGCACCACAACTGCCCCAACGCTTTTTTGCATTATTGATTTTTATACTTACCGGTTTTACAGCCATTGTGCTTGCGATTTCTTCTGTTCTTGGAATTAAATGCCCTAAAGCGACTAATCTATAAAACTCAATACAAGCTTGCTTTATCTGTTCCGAGGACATACCGGATTGTATAAAGAGTTTAGTATCTTCATTATTGGTTACACTAAACGGATTATCTCTTCCTGTAATAATATGAGGGGTACCCATAATGTAAATAGTATCGCCATAATTCAGGTTGAAGTTGTACCGCTGATTTACTTGCTGCTGTGATTCTGCTATGTGCTTATTTATCCACTTTTCTTTTGATATAACGAACTTATCTATTTCATGCTTTGGCAACTTTAATGGAGCACGGACTTCTACAAAACCGTTGCAGATATAAACTGCAACGGTTTTTCGTTTTGAACGTTTCAGAGTATATGTCATTTATTGCAATTGCTAGTAATACTCATGAGTGTAGACTAACTGACCACCCATATCAAGAAACTCAAGGATTACTTTCGGGCTGGATATACCTGCTTTTCGCATTTCATTAACTGCATCCTGGAACTCTGAGGTTACTTCTTCAGACACTGCCTTAGAAACCTCGGCGGTTGCAAGTTCTTCAAGCTCTGCCTTGAAAACTACAACAATCGATGAGCTTCCTCTTGCTTCTGCACGGACAGTGTAAAGACCTTCAAGAGCCGAGTGCATTGATTCATCAGAATTAATTTCATCGACAGCATCCTTTAATATTTTTTCCGAGCTGTCACCACATGCAGCCAATGCAAAAACTAAGACTACTGTCATTGCTATTACGAAAAAACTCTTTAATAATTTCATTTTAAATCCCCTTATTAATAGTTAATTACAACGAGCGTCATTATAGCATAAATATGCAAAAAAGGTCAAATATTATTGGGGAATTATCGGCTCAACATGTATTGTTGTGTCCATGTCGAATTTTTCCTTTATCATTTTTTCAATATCTGTTGCCACTTTATGACCCTCTTCAACGGACATATTTCCATCAAGTCTGATGTGGAGGGTGAGTTCCTTGTGCGAGATATAGTTATGAAGATGTAGATGGTGGATTTTTAAGTCTTTATCATATATTTTGCTTACTTCGTTATCCAACGCCTCAATAAACTCCGCACCCGGCTCTTCGCCCAGCATTCTTGTTATGGATTCTCTCATGATTTCGAATGATGCATAAAAAATCGCGAGTGCACAGAAAATACCGAGAACACTGTCCATCCACCAAAAGCTTGGGAAAAATCTTGCGATAATAATACCTATAAGAACTACAACCGATGAAAGTGCGTCCGAGCGGCTGTGCCATCCGTCTGCTGTAACTACGGGGTTGTTTGTTTTTCGTCCGATATAGAAGCCATATTGTGCAAGAAGCTCTTTAATAACTATTGAAACCATTGTGATAACAATTGCTATAGTCCCGTATTCAACACTTTGCCTGTTTTGAAACCTCTCGATTGAGCTTGTTAAAAATTCATATCCTATAAAAACCAGAACAAATGCTATCATAATTGCTGAAATCAGTTCCCAACGTCCGTGTCCGAAAGGATGCTCCTTATCGGGCTTTTTTGATGCCAGCTTAGCGGCAACAACAACGAAAATTGATGTCAAAGAATCCGTCATTGTATGCCATGCATCCGCAATTAACGCAATAGAGCCTGTTATCATTCCAACCCACAGCTTGACACCGAATAAAATCGCGTTAACTACAACAGAGACAATGCCTTCAACTATTTGTGCTTTTTTTCTATCCATAATTATGTCACTCCTAAAAAAATACATCTACGGAACATTTACTGTCCCGCAGATGATTACATTCATCAGCTGTCGCAATTTGCGACCCGGCACCACAAACTCCAAGGAGCTTATCGCCTGCTCAGTTTTAATATTAGGTTACTGTAATGCTATCATGTGTGATATACTCTGTCAAGGATTTTCACTTAAATAACGCGTTACACTGTATATATCTACCACTTAGCGACTTAAAAATACCTAATAGGGATTTGACGTTGTACTGAATAATGCCACATGCTAGAGTGTAAAAACTACTAGATTAAGGAGGCGTTTATGAATGAAAAAGTTTACGAATTTGAAGCAACAATCAAAAAAGTACCCGACCAAGATGGTGCGTATATTGCAGTGCCGTTTAACATCAAAGAGGAGTTTGGCAAAGGACGCCTACCTGTCCATGCAACCTTTGACGGAGAAGCGTACGATGGCAGTATTGTAAATATGGGTGTCAAAAACCCTGATGGCTCCATCTGTTATATTATCGGAATTCGCAAGGACATCCGAGCAAAAATTGGCAAACAACCCGGCGACGTTGTGAAAGTGACAATAAAAGAACGGGAGTAAGACAGAGGGTAGAATGGTGTCTTATTATACGACAGGGAACGGTGTAGTATCTTGAAACTAGCAGACAGGAAATTTAAAACCTTTGATACATTGCGTTTGACATTTCAAGTGTCACCTGTTTGTGCATTGCTGCATGTAATTTTATCTGTTATTCACGCAATTATGCCGACAGCGGCAATGGCATTAGCTACAGCCAACTTTGTTGACACGGCAACAGCAATATTGCAAGGCGAACGTCCGCATGATGATATTTATGTTCCATTGGTTTTGCTGTTGATGGTACTTGCTGTGTTTACAACAATAGGCTCTGTTGTTCAATTAATTAGTGCAAGAATAAGTCTGAACATACAACGTAAGCTGAAGCCTGCAATCGTTGAAATAAATGCCGCTCTCGATTATAAGCATATTGAGAATGCGGACAGCTGGGAGTTGATATCTCGTGTTTCCCAAGACCCTGTGAAATCAGTTATGGAGGGTTTCAGCGCAATTATGCAGTTTTTACAAATCATTGTTTGTATAGCATCAGTATTAATTCTAATTGTTACACAGGTCTGGTGGGCGGCACTTATAATAATCGCATTTTCAACACCGATGTTTTGGCTCTCTATGCGTGCGGGAAAGAAAAATTATCAGGCGAAACGGGATGCAGAGAAGTTTAACAGGCGCGTGGAGTATTTAGGTGAGGTTATGACCGGGCGCGAGGCAATAGATGAGCGTACATTGTTCGGGTACGGAAATAAAATCAATAAGCAATGGCAGGAGCAATTTAATGCAGGGCGAAAGCTGGAACTGAAAGTAACAGCCAAGATGTTTATCATTACCAAAGGCTCAAGCATGATGCTTGCACTGATTGCACTTTTGATTGCATTATCGCTAATCAGCTCAGTCGTTTCGGGTGAGTTGAGTGCCGGTATGTTTATGGGAATAATTAGTGCAGTGTTTGGTATGGTACAGCAACTTGGTTGGCAGTTGTCAGGCTCGCTGGAGAATATCGCAAAAGTTAGAGAGTATATGAAGGACTTAACGGCTTTTATAGAATTAAGCTCTTCAAAGGATTCTCTGACAATACCCGATGATGAACCGATTGAGTTTAAGGTTTTAGAATTTAGAAATGTTCGCTTTAAGTACCCAAGTGGTGACCGATTTGTTCTAAATAACCTTTCATTTTCATTGGACTGTGGAATGCACTATGCATTTGTCGGCAAGAACGGTGCCGGAAAGACAACAATAACTAAGCTTCTAACAGGGTTGTATACAGAATATGAAGGTGAGATTCTGATAAACGGTAAAGAGCTTCGTGAG